>PVBE011426462.1_pt1 | contig 36837 bp, 34 predicted proteins | sample 1631181 | NCBI WGS metagenome assembly PVBE01 (sample SAMN08397723, study PRJNA350692) | Marine metagenome, whole genome shotgun sequencing project. | isolation source: water | place: Pacific Ocean | collected 2012-04
CAATCAGCTCAAATATTTCGACTCTCCTAAAATGTGGCAGCTTGTTCCTGAAATTTTATCGATAGAGGAAGTAGAAAGCCTTTTAAAAGCACCTGATACAAACACGCTTTTAGGATCAAGAGATCAAGCTATCTTAGAAGTATTGTATGGAACAGGCATTCGAGTGTCAGAATGCTCAGATCTTAAGATTTGTGATTTACACGATGGTTTTATCAAGGTATACGGCAAAGGGCGTAAAGAAAGAATCGTACCGATGGGGCAAAAAGCATCTCGAGCGATCGATTTATATTTACGTTTTAGACAAGACTCTGTTGCGTATCTTTTTTTAACAAAATCAAAGAAAAAAATAGATCGTATCACGATTTATCAAAGGATCAAACTCTATGCCAAAAAAATCGGCATCATGATTTCAATTTCTCCTCACACGCTGCGCCATTCTTTTGCGACACATTTGTTAGAAAATGGAGCAGACCTTCGAGTGATACAAGATCTCTTAGGACATGAAGATATCTCAACTACAGATCGTTATACGCATCTCAAGCAAAGTCATTTGCAAAAAGCATTTCATAATTTTCATCCCAGATCTTAGTTTTTTATGCAGGATTTTTTTTGAAGATTTTTTCGACAAACGCTTTTGTTTTTTCTCGAAGGGTTTCCAAATAATAAAATACAACAGGTGTTAAAAAGAGTGTGAGAATTTGAGAAAAAATCAGACCGCCCACAACCGTAATACCTAAAGGGACCCGGGTCTGAGCACTGGATCCTCCGATGCCAAGTGCAATGGGAACGGCTCCCATAATAGCAGAAACAGTAGTCATAATAATCGGTCTGAAACGGATAAAACAGGCCTCTACTATGGCATCATATGGATTTTTGCCTTCTGTGATAAAGGTATTGGCAAAATCTACCATCATAATTCCGTTTTTCATCACGATACCGATCAGCATCATAAGCCCTACAAAAGAGAACATCGAAAGAGAATCTCCAAAAATATAAAGGCTCAAGAGTCCTCCGACTAAAGCGGGAGGGAGCGCTGTCATTACTGTGATGGGATGGATGAAATTCTCATATAAAATCCCCAAAATTACATAGATGATAAAAATAGTGATTAAAAATAGAAAATAAATGCTATTGAAAGACTGTTGAAAAACAAGAGCGGTTCCTTGTAAAACGCCTTGGACGGATCTAGGCAATATTTCTTTTGATATTTCATCTAAGCTTTCTACAGCAGCACTTAAGGGAACGTCTTGTGCAAGGTTAAAAGAAATGGTTGCAGCAGGAAGAGCGTTAATATGGTTGACTGTAAGAGGGCCTACAGATTCTTTATAATCTACAATTTGGTTGAGAGGTACAATTTTATTGTCCAGATTACGAATAAATAAAGAAGACATGACGCTAGGGTCTTTGTAAAATTTAGGAAGGGTTTCAACAATTACATCATATTGGTTGATGGAGCTATTGATGGTTGAAATTTTATTGTCTGAATAAGCATAACCAAATAGATCTTGAATTTGTCTAGCTGTTACTTGTAAATCAGAGGCGCGATCTCTATTAATCGTTACTTCAAATTGAGGCTGTTTGATTTGAAGATCAGAAGTGACTTGGGAAAAAACATCAGGTTTTTCTAACATTTTTTGCAAAAATTTTGGAATGACTTTGTTCAAATCTTCTTGCTTCAAACTTGTAAGAGCATATTGATACAAAGCTTTCATCGTAATACCGATGGTCAAATTAATCATGGGAAGAGGAGACATATAGACATCGAGGCCTGGTATGCTGTTGACTTGAGGCATAAGATCTTGGATTACTTTGTCAATGTGTTTTCTATTTTTAAAATCAACGAGTTTGGTAAAAAAGAGACCTTGGTTATCGGTGAGCATCCCTTGAACAGCAGTAGCTGAAGCTACAAGCTCTACAGAGGGATCGTTATTCACAAGCTTTGCTACTTTATCTTGATAATTTCCCATCAGGAAGGGAGAAGTTCCATCTTTTGATTGTGCGAATGATTGAATAAAACCCTCATCTTGATTGGGAATAAAATCCTTGGGAAGAACAACAAAAAGATGCATGGAGCCATAGACACAAAGAACGCCCAGAAGAAGGACATAAATTTTATGTTTCATCGCAAAAAGAAGTGATCTTTTATAACCGTTTAACATTTTTTCATTGATCCAATCTGAAACTCTCTCCATCCATCCTTTTTTCTGATCTTTTTTATAAGAAGAGATATAACGGCTACAAAGAAGGGGAGTTAGCGTTAAAGAAATGAATCCTGAAATGAGAACAGCAACTACAATAGTGACTGCAAACTCTCGAAAAAGCCTCCCTACAATCCCACCTAAGAAAAGCATTGGAATAAATACTGACACCAGACAAATCGTCATGGAAAAAATAGTCATGCTGATCTCTTGGGCTCCCTTGAGCGCAGCATCGAATGGTTTTTCTCCTTGTTGTACATGTCTTACTGTGTTTTCTAAAACTACAATTGCATCATCTACTAAAAATCCAATCGATAAGGTAAGCGCTAAAAGAGAAAGAATATCGATGCTAAAGCCACAAACATACATCACGCAAAAAGTTCCTAAAATAGACATCGGAAGGGCAAGAGAGGGAATAATCGTGTTGAGAGCTTTTCCTAGAGCAACATAGATAATCAAAACGACTAAAATAAAAGCAACGATAAGAGTCATTTTCACATCATTTACAGATTGTATAATGATGTCTTTTTTCTCGTACGCCATGTAGTACTCTAAAGAAGGAGGGAGCTCTTTTTGTATTTTAGGTAGAAGTTCATAGATCGCATCTGTTACTCGAACCGCATTGGCTCCTGGCATTGTTTGAACAGCTAGAAAGATACAAGGGGCCTCTTTCTCCTTATCGTAAAAACGCATCGTATATTTATCGTCTTTCAAACTATTTAATGCATGACCCAAATCAGAAACTTTGACCAAAGAGCCGTCTTCTGTTTTGATCACTAAATCATTGTATTGCTCAGCATCTGTTAGCTGTGCAGGGACTTCAATGGTAAACTCATCTGTTTGTCCATATAATACCCCCACAGGAAGGTCTACGTTTCCTGTTTTGATCCTATCAACAACATCATCGATACCGATCTGTTTTGCTGCTAACTTTTCAGGATCTACCTGGATCCTAGCTGCATAAGGAGCCCCAAAAGTACTTATTTCAGAAATTCCATCAATCATGCTGAGTCTTTGTCCGATGTAGGTATTACCATAGTCGTAAAGCTCAGCTTTTGTCATAGTAGGGGCTGTAATAGCTAGATAGATAATAGGTGTTTGAGAGGGGTTTAATTTTCGATATGTGGGATTGTAAGGTAAATTTTTAGGTAGGTTGGGGAGCGTCCGATCAATGGCGGCTTGTACATCGACAGCTGCTGTATCCATGGATTTATTTAAAACAAATTGTAATATAAGGGTGGTACTTCCTGTTCGACTGCTTGAAAAAAGTACATTCAGACCATTGATGGTCATAAATTCTCTTTCTAAAGGAACGGCGCAAGTAGCTGCCATCGTTTGCGGGTTTGCACCCGGATAAGAGACGCTTACTTGAATGGTTGGATATTCCACATCGGGAAGATCAGAGACAGGAAGAGCGCGGTAACTAAATAGGCCGAAAAACAAAATACTCACCATAACAAGCGTAGTCATGACAGGGCGTTTGATGAACGGCTCAGATAAATTCATTCGGTATAAGTTCCTTTAATTGAAACATGGGCATTGGGAAAAAGGTTTTGCAATCCTTCCGTAACTATTTTTTCTCCTTTCTGTAATCCCTTTAAAATAATCACATCTCCATTTTCTCTTTCTCCTAGCTCTACTTTTCTCATATCGACAGTTTGATCTTGTTTCACTACAAAAACCTGAGGTCCTTCCATTGTCATGTTGATGGCTTGATAAGGAATCACAAGCGCATCTTTCATCACGTATAAAATCAACCTTGTTCTTACAAATTGATGAGGCCAAAGTCCTTCATCTTCGTTTTCAAAAATAGATCTGATGTCTACCATTCCTGTTTTTTCGTTCACTTGGTTGTCTATCATTTGCAGTTTTCCTGTAAAGGCATCTTTATGAAAATCCTCAAAAGCAGCAATTGTTGTTAAGTCATTTTTTTTTGCATACTTTCGTATTCTTACAAGATCTCTTTCTGGGACAGAAAAAGTAACATAGATAGGTTTCATTTGATTGATGACAACAAGCGTTTGACTCTCATCCGCTTTAAGTACATTTCCTCGATCCACTTGCAAAATTCCTGTTCTTCCATTTAAAGGAGAGTAAATCCAACAATAATCGAGATTGATCTTTGCATCATCAATATCAGCTTGATTTTGCTGCATCACAGCTTCAAAAGTTTTCATGTCAGTTGTCAAGCTATCAAAGTTTACTTGTGAGTAAAAATCTTCTTCCGTAAGGCCTGAGTAGCGTAAAACCTTTTCTCTAGCAAACTGATAGCGAGAAGTTGTTGCTGCAAGCGTAGCTACTTCTTTATCTAAAGTAGCTTGGAAAGTTCGGGGATCAATGGCAAATAAAAGATCTCCTTCTTTGACTGTTTGTCCTTCTGTGAAATACACGTTTGTAATTTCACCTTTGACTCTGGAGACCACGTTGACGGTAACAATAGGATCTACATGACCGATTGTGTCGATGTAGATCGGAGAGTCTTTTTGTACAACTTCTGAAATTGTGACAGGAAAAACAGGAGGAGGTATCTTTTTTTTCTTTCTATGACAGCTAGTCAAAGAAAGGAGAACTAAAAAGTAGATTAAAACACGTTTCATTATAAAACTCCTCTAGAAGCATTTTCAGGGGGTGCACATAAAGATCCTGTTGAATAGGCAAGATTTGCAAGAGAGACATACCATTCTTTTTTCGAATCAGCAAGCTTTGATCTTGCATCAGCTAAAAAAGCTTGTGCTGAAATCACATCTAATATGGTATTAACACCCGCTTTATAATTACTAAGAGCAATATCAAACTCCTCTTTTGCTTGCTCTAAATAATCTTCTGCACAGGCTAAGGTTTGGGCTGCTGTTTGCACATCAAAGTGAGAAGTAGTTACTTCTTGGATGACTTCTAACTCTTTTTGTAAAAGAACAGCTGTGCTTCTACTTAAATCTGATTTTGCTGCTTTAACTTTATTGCGATACCAAAATCCTTTAAATAGGGGCACTTCAAGAGATACAGTAAGAGTCCAGTGATAATCTTCTTGTACATTGTGGTTAAACCATCTTTTTCCAAAATCAAAATCACCACTTACGGTAGGCCAATAAAGAGATTTGCTATAAGAAACTTCTGCTTCTTTTGAGAAAACGTCTGCTTCTGCTGCAAATAAATCTTGTCTTTGATGCTGTGCTTTAGAAATAAGGTCTTCTACATTTTCTAAAATGATATCCACAAAAACTTTTTCAGGAAGTTGTTGGATTTTAAATTCCATATTTGCGGGAAGTCCCACATCTTTTAAAAGTTTAGCAAAAGAATTTTCTACTTTTTTCTTTTGTAGCAGGACATCAATTTTTTCTTGTAAATATTTTGTTTTAGCTTGTGTTATATCTCCGATGGCTGCAACACCAAAATGAAATTGTTGTTTCGCAGAATCTAAAGTAAGTTTTGCGCTTTCTAAATCTGCTTCATAGGCACTTAGTTGCTGTACTTGGAAAAGATAATCATAAAAATCATTCATCACGGTTTGGATAAGGGTTTGTATTTCTTGGTTATGACTCCAATCCGCATACATAAGAGTTTGCCTTGCCATTTCAGATGAATATTTACGTTGCCCAAAATCTAAAAGAGTATAAGTGAGGTTGAGATCTGCATTGATTGTGGTTAATCGAAACTGTTGGGTAAGATCTTCGTTTAAGGAAAAGGTTTCTCTTTCACGCATAAAAACAGCGCTGCCTGTGAGTTCAGGAAAGTAAGGACTTAAAGACTGACCGTATGCTGCAGCTTTTGCTCTTGCTTCAGACCATGTGATTTTTGTATCAGGACTATTGTTTAATGCGATATCAATCAATTCACCTAGTGTGGTTTCTTGTTCCCCAAAATTTTTGGGAAGAAGCATTTCACAGTATTTAGAAGAGATCAAAATATTTTTTTTACAAGGACTCCAAGTAGAACAAGGATTTTGGGGTGCGTAGTCAAAAGGAGAAAAAGCAGCGTTTGTATTTGTGCAACTTTGGAAATACAGAGAGAAGATGCATAAAATAATTAAAAAAAATTTTCTTGCCATCTCTTCGCTATTTTTGTAAGGGGTATCCCTTCTTTCTTTTAGTGAAGATTATTGATTGGCGTCAAGTTTTTTATGGATCAATTTGTTTACAATTTCAGGAGATGCTTTTCCTCTTGTCATTTTCATCACTTGTCCGACAAGAAAAGCAAACGCTTTTTTCTTTCCTGCTTTATAGTCTTCAATTGATTTTGGATTTTCAGATAAAATTTTATCTACAAGAGGTTCGATTTGAGAAGTGTCTTCTAATGGTTGATAATCAGGGTTTTCTTCTACAATTTTTTCAGGGTTTTTTTGAGGATTTTGAATCATGTCTTCTACAACACTTTTTGCAATCCTTCCTGTAATAATTTTTTGATCGATCATATTGACAAGCTTACCAATATGTTCTGCAGGAATGCCAAGGGTAATTAATGTTTGTCCTGTTTCTTTGAGTTTTCCTGAAAACTCTATTGTAATCATGTTACAGATAGCTTTTGCATTTTGAGAAACAGTGAGTGCTTTTTCAAAATAATCAGAAAGTGCTTTATCGAGTGTTAAAAAAGATGCAGAATCTTTAGTTAAAGAAAAGTCAGATAAATATCTTTCAAAACGATCTGCGGGCATTTCAGGCAAACTTTTTCGAAGTTTTTCTATAGTATCTTCAGATATTTTGATAGGAACAAGATCAGGTTCTGGAAAATAACGATAATCATCAGCGCTTTCTTTTTTTCGCATCATAATAGTTTGTTTTTTTGCAGGATCAAATCGATAGGTTCCTTGTTCAATCACATCGTCGGGATTTTTTTTAGGATGTGCTAAATAAAGTTCACTTTGACGCTCGATTTCAGCATCAATTGCCATTTCTAAAAAAGCAAAGGAGTTTAAATTTTTGATTTCGATTCTGTTTCTTAATTTAGTCTCTCCCTTAGGACGAACAGAAATATTTGCATCCATTCGAAAGTGGCCTTGTTCCATATTACAATCAGAAGCATTTAAATATTGAAAGATTGCTTTTATAGCTTTGGCGTAGCTTGATGCTTGTCTTGCGGATCGGATGCAAGGATCTGATACGATTTCAATTAAAGGAACGCCTGCACGGTTGAAATCAACTCCTGCAAAATTAGAAAAATGTTTAAGCATTCCTGCATCATCTTCTAAATGCGCATGTTCAATAGTGAACAACATTTTTTCACCATCAACATCAGTGGTGATTTGTCCAGGGCCTATAATGGGATTGTAGAATTGGGTAATTTGAAAATTACGGGGAGAGTCAGGGTAAAAGTAAGATTTGCGATCAAAGGTGCTATAAGGATTGATTTTTGCACCGATGGCAAGGCCGAATAAAATTGCCTTTGTCACAGCTTCTTTATTTAATATAGGAAGAGCTCCTGGCTGTGCTGTACAAACTTCGGTGATATTCGTGTTTGGTTCATCTCCAAAACGATTTGCAGCAGAGCTAAATAGTTTTGTTTTTGTATTGAGCTGCGCATGAATTTCAAGGCCGATAACGGGTTCAAAATAATCTTTTGGGTTCATGAAAGATCCTTTTGAAAAAGAGGCGGAATTTTTTCTGTATACTTTGTTTGTTGTTCATATGCATATGCATATTTAATAAGTGCGGTATCATGCATTTGGGGCCCTAAGATTTGAAGACCAAAAGGTTTTTTATTTTCATCAAATCCAGAGGGGATGGAAAGGGCAGGAATACCTGCTAAGTTTGCAGAAATAGTAAAAATATCTTGCAGATACATTTCAATCGGGTCTTGAAACTCTTTCAATTTAAATGCTGTAATGGGAGATACGGGCATTACAATTGCATCCACAGCATCAAAGGCCTTTTCATAAGCGCGTTTAATCATTGAGCGAATTTTTTGAGCTTTTCGATAGTAAGCATCTTTGTACCCTGCGCTTAAAACATAGGTTCCTAGCATAATTCTTTTTTTCACTTCAGGTCCGAAGCCTTCATCTCTTGAAATATCATAGACATCGCTTAATGTTTTTGCATTTTGAGCGCGAACACCATAGCGGATTCCATCAAATCTAGCTAAATTCGTAGAAGCCTCTGCTGTTGCTAAAATGTAGTAAACCGCGATGGAATGTTTTAAGACATCGAGATCTACATCAATAATTTTTGCACCTAATGATTTCAAAACTTCAATGGATTGATCAAAATTTTTACGTCCCGATTCATTGAGATTTTCTAAAAAATGCCAAGGAACACCGATTTTGATATCTTTGAGATGAGTGGGAAGATCTTCTATATAAGATTCTTTAGGTAAGTTCAAACTAGTTGCATCTTTTAAACAATGTTTTCCTATCACTTCCATTATAAGACCGCAGTCTTTCACGTTTGTAGTGAAAGGTCCGATTTGATCTAAAGAAGATCCAAAAGCTACAAGTCCATATCTAGAAACTCTACCGTAAGTGGGTTTGAGACCGACGATTCCACAAAAAGCAGCGGGTTGACGAATGGAGCCTCCCGTATCGGTTCCTGTTGCAATAGGAGCTAAGCGAGCCGCAACAGCTGCTGCGCTACCACCTGAAGATCCACCTGGAGTACATTCAAGATTCCAAGGATTATGAGCAGGAAAAAAAGCAGAATATTCGTTTGAGGATCCCATAGCAAATTCATCAAGATTAGTTTTACCGATGAAAATCGCATCTTCTTTTTCTAAAAGATCAACGGCAGCTGCACTAAAAGGCGCTTTATAATTTTTTAAAAATCGAGAAGCGCAAGAAGTTATTTCTCCTTGAATGTGCATATTGTCTTTAATAGCAATAGGGATGCCAGCCAAAGAACCTAGCTGTTTTTTTTGCTCTCTTTTTTCATCGAGAGCTTTTGCTTGTTTTAAAGCTTTTTCTTCTAAAATAGTTAAAAACGAACCGAGTGTTTCGTTGTGCTGCTCTATACGTTTTAGAAAATGCTTTATAATTTCAACGGCTTTGATTTCGCCTTTGAGAAATTTTTCATGGATTTGATGGGCTCTGAGTTGGAAAATAGGCATCTGATTATTGAATAATAGGGGGTACTCGAATCATAGAGCCGATTTGATCAGGAGCGTTTTCTAAAAAAACTTCCCGTTTCATCGGATTTTTTTCTATATCTTCTCTCATCACATTTGTTAAAAAATTTTCAGATACATGACAGCAAGGCTTTTCTTCTGTATTTACTTCAGAGAGCCTATCGACATAGTCTAGAATTTTTTTCAAGCTCTCAACGATCTCTTCCTCTTCTTCAGGAGTACATTTAATACGACTGAGGCGCTCTAAATTTTTTAATGTTTCTTTATCAAATTGTGACATGACTTACGAATTTTATTTTTTAGTAATTTGCCCTAAAATTCATTAAAAGTCAATTTTATAGAGAGGGTAGCCATATATCTTGAAAAAATTTGACAGAAAAATTTTCATTTTTACTGCGTAACATCAGTTACTAAAAAAATAGATTCTTGAATTAGTAGTATAAATCAAAATGTATGGATTTAAAAATCCATATCAAGAGGTTTTATAATGGCGGTAGCACCAGCTTCTCCAGGCCCTACAAGATGCTTGGGCGAACCATTTGCCTACCCGGAGGAAGGAAAGTGGAAAGGTAGATGGACTGTGTTTGTTGATAACAGTGACCCATTAAAGAGATGTTCCGAAGAAGTTTTAAGAGCTAATGGTTTTGGTGAATTGTATTTAGGAACACCATCTGGTAGAGAAGGGTGCACACCTGAACTTCTGACTCAAAACCGGCTAGATGCTTTGGGAGAGTCTAATAGAGGACTCAGTGTTAGCGGAAGATCGGTTCAAGAAATGATTTTTACAGGACAAGTTTTTGATATGAGTGAGCGAAAAATGCCTTACATTCAAAAAGTAGGTTTAACTGCTACTGTAGTAGCATTAAGGGTTTTTTGTGAAGGGGCCGTTACCCATGTTGCTCTTTTTAAAGTTTTACACAATTGTGTAAAAGTTCCTAATCCGAGTGTGTTTAAAATGTTTGCTTTTAGTTTAGATCAATCTCTGCAAAAGCTAGGAAAGCTTTCAAGAGGTGATGTTGAAATTTTTATTGCTGCTCAAGCAGACGGGACTGAATTGGTTCGAGACAGAGTCTTCGAATCAATAGGAAAATTTGGAGAATCACTTCAAAAACAAGGAAGAAATCTTAGAGTTCAAGATGACACACGATATAGGAGTGATTAAAATAAACTTTATTTCCGTTCAAGGGGATGTGTAGATTTTCCAATAAAGCCTGAAATTGCAAGCGTAAGTTTTGATGCTGATTGTAATCCTTACTTAGTTATGAAGATGGGAGACCCGGGTGTTGAGAAAGGGATTATAGTTAAGCGCTCAGATAATTTCTCTTGTTACGATCCCCCAGGACAAGGTCTTACAGGTGGTGCTGTAACAGGTTGTCCTATGCTAAGTGATAGTGATGCAGCTGTAGGGTAAAATTTTTTCTAAAGTCCAGAGCAACCTAATGGCTAAGGTTTAGCCTAAATGATCATCTCTAAAGCCATATTCAAAACCATACTTTTGAAGTGAAAGGAGGAGAAAGATAGTTATTACGAATTCATTCTTTGTAATAAGTAGAAAAACAAGGGAAGAGTTAATAATGATAATAAAGTAGAGCAGACTAAACTATTTATTGATTGTTTAACGTAAATATTATAGCGAGCAGCGAACATTGAGGTAATCGTTGCACTTGGCATAGCTACTAATAAGACACATTGATATTTTATCTCAGTCGGTAAATTTATCCACATAACTAATAATAATGCTAAAAATGGTTGTAATAAGTTTTTAATAGTTATATTAAAAATAACTTCCCTATTAATTGAAAATCTTTGTTTGGATAATAATAAACCGAGGGCAAATAATGATACGCCGATTGTTGCTTTGCCTAAGAGGTTCACGGCTTGATCTATTCTTTTGGGGAGACTTATACTGTAGGCAGAAAAAATTATGCCTAAAATTACGGCTATTATTAATGGTTGAGTAAATGTTTTAATGAGGTGTTTTATAAAATATTTGAGGCGATTTTTTGTATGATGAATAGAATCTTGAGCTTCAAGAAAGTAGACCACTATAGGCAACATAAAAATGTTAACAATGATATTGCCAATAATAATGGGTAATATTCCTGTTTTATCAAACCAAGTGAGCATTATTGGAGCACCCATACCAACCATGTTTGGAAAACTGCAAATAAATGCTCGCATTGCAGAAACATTATTTTTTTCCTTCTTGATATTTCTAAATACAATAAATAAAAGCAAAAACGGGATCAATAGCGATAGAAATATAATAATTTCGTAGCCTGGTTTTATTAATTTAGTAATATTAGTATTGGATAAATCATTAAAAAGTAGCGCAGGAAAGCTAATTTTAATGACGAAACTAGCAAAATAGTGACTCGCAGAGTTTGCAATTAATTTTATTTTTGCTGCAATAAAGCCAACAATAATAATTAAAGCAACTGGTAAAATAGGCAATAATACGTGTATAAATAACATTTTTATCCTATGAGACTATCTCATCATAATAAGATAGGTTTATGGCATAAAATTATTTTACTGAGAATCCGTTCTCTCTAGAATTTATGACAATCCAATGGCTAAAATTCAATCTAAGTGATCATCTCTAAAGCCATATTTAAAACCATTGTGATTGCAAAGGAAAAAAGGATTCCAAAAACAAGAAATAACACCCAGTTTCCAATCGCTCTTCCGACAGAAAAATTTTGAGCTTCTCGAAGTCCAAGAATCAATAGAACTAAGCTCCAGACTCCCGAAATAATAGAGATCAGATTAATGAAAAAAAGAGAGGGGCCTGAGGAAAATTGGATAAATACGTAATTTGCTGAAAAAACAAGTAAAATAAACCACATGGCCAAATTGATCAAAATGGGTATTTTTGACCAAGCAAGCACGCATCTAAGATGCATCATCGATGCTTGCCCTTTAAGCCACCTTCCCGTGAAGTATAAAATCCAGCCAAAAAGATAGAGCCAAATAGCTCCTATGAAAGGAGATAATACAATGGCAATGATTAAAATCAGTGCAAAATGATAGTTCAAGCCCAAAGAATTGTAATTGGCCATGAATAAAAGAGTTTGTAAAATATAAATCGTTGATAGCCAAAAAATCGAGCGTTTAGGATCTGTATTGATGAGGGAACGGATTGTAGAACGTGGTTGAGTCCACATCGTAAGCCAGGGATTTTTACTCTTTTCTTCTGTCATAGCTCCTATCCTTATCTTATATACTACTTCCACTTCAAACGCATGGATTTTGACCGTGCTAAAGCTTTTATAATCAACGATCGTAAATAGGTCAATATTAATAATATGGACCTATTTACGATCGTTAATTCTAGGAGCTTTTTCAGGGCTCAAAACCATACGTTTGAAGTGGAAGGAGTATATATTCAAACAAACGGCTTTGTTTTTATATTTGATAGTTAGGGAATTATTCAGCAATAATTTTTTTTACATTTGCAATCAATTTTGTAAAGAGTAAAAAATTCAAGTTATTCAGAATCAAAGTCTTCAGAGTCATCGAAGTCGTCTGTTTCCATATCGTCGAAAACAAGAACTTCTTGTTCTAGAGTTTCTTTATATTCTTCTTCAGAAAGCTCTTCCCCTAAAGTGATTTCTTCAGATGCAAATAAAAGGGAAAAACATAAAGGAAAGATAAGAAAAGTATATTTCATGTAAGTGCCTGATTTAATGCTTCTTTTAAATTAGAATACGAGAAATCATATCCATGATGCAACAGCTTTTCTGGTTTTGCTACAAAATTCGCTAAAAGAACACTGTCTGCCATCTCGCCAAATAAAATTTTTAAAAAAAATCGAGGGATTTTTAGAAAAACAGGACGGCGTAGGATTTGACATAAAATTTTTATGAATTCTTTTTGTGTAATCGGATTATTTGTACAAAGATTTAAGGGGCCACTTAGATCGTTATGAAGGATATAATCACATATTTGAGCTACATCTTGGATATGAATCCAGCTGATTTGTTGCTTTCCCGACCCTAATATTGCTGCAAGACCTCGTTTTGCGGAAGGAAGAATGGTTTGAAGCATCCCACCATTTTTTCCTAAAACAATGCCTAGACGTAGCTGCACGCATCTGATTTTTTCAATTTTTGCAGCTTCTTCCCACTTTTGACATAAGTGCGCCAAAAAGTCTTTGCCTGGCTCTGTATTTTCTGTAGCGGGGATATCTATATTTCCATAATAGCCTAGAGCGGAGGCTGAAATGAATACTTTAGGAGGGTTTTTTAAGGTTTTGATTGCGTTTGACAAAATTTGAGTAGATAAAACTCTGCTTGAAAATAATCTTCTTTTTTTAGACTGGGTCCAATAGCCCTTAAAAAGGTTTTCTCCCCCAAGATGAAAGATTGCATCAAAATTTTCTAAGACTTTAGCTTCAGGCATCTCAGAATCAAAAGGAAAATAGATTCCTTTAGCGCCAGGTTTTCTCAATAAAGGGATTACGGTATATCCTTTTGAAAGAAAAAAACGGTATAAATAATTTCCGATAAAACCAGAGGTTCCCGAAAGTAGAATACGCATAGATAAAAATCAGTTCAAAAAGAGATGCGAATTATACGCATCCCTTAGATTATTAGTGTTGTCCACCTTGATTTTGATCTTGTTGGTTCTGATCTTTTTTGGGACAGCAAGATCCCCCACCAGAGCCGCGACATACACTTCTAAAAAAGCTCAAAGCCCAAATTCCTGCAAGACCGACAACTGCATAAACAAATCGTGCCCAACCAGTCGATGGTCCTCCAAAAATATCGGAAATAAAATCATATTGGAAAAAACCCCAAAGGCCCCAATTTAAAGCACCGATAATGATTAGAAGCAGGACAATGAATCTTATAAATCCCATTCTGTTACTCCTCGTTGATATCTTCTAAAAATCGCATCATCCATAGTATATGATCCGAATAAATTTCTCTTAAGGCTTTTCGCATCTACTCACCGGTAGCTATACAAAGGCCATAATTTCATCCTATAAAATATTTTTATCATTGTCATTAATTTTTATCTATTCAAAGGTTACAGGAAAGGGGGGAGAAGGCATGCAAGGCCCGTATTTTCTTGCGATTTGGGTTAAACCCAAAGAAACTATACGCGAGATATCTGAAAAAAACCCAAATTATAGATTAGGAATTTTATCTTGGATCTTAGGATCGATTATTTTATTTCATCTGTATCACGTGTATTTTTCTCCGCCTTTTTTATACCTTTTATTTTTGGTTTTACTTGCGCCTGTAGTGGGATATCTTTGTTTGAACATTGCGAGCTATTTTGTATTCCTGACAGGAAAATGGATAAAGGGACAAGCTACTTTTAAAAAAGTTAGATGTGTGATGGCTTGGTCTTGTGTTCCATTTTCAGTAAGTGTAGTTCTTTGGTTTTTACTTTTTGGGTTTTTTCCACAATTTTTTATTTCATCAAAAGGTATTTTAAGTGATCTACAGATCTATGTTTTATTGGCAATAACCCTTGCACAGGTAGGGTTTACGGTATGGGCAGCCGTTTTATATATGTATGGTTTATCTGAAATTCAAAAATATTCAACGACACATGCTCTGATTAATATCGTAATGGCGTTTTTGGTATTTTTGTTTTTTATGTTTCTGATAGGGATTGCTGGAATTTACGTTTGGGCTAGTTTGTTATTTTAAAGGGGGGAAAGAAAGATGATGAAGATCATCTCTATATTTATTTTATTATTTTCATTAAGCGCTTTTGCAAAGGATTTTCACATCCAAGAAGGGGAGTGTAAAATCAGTTTTCCTATGAATCCACATCACATTCGAGAAAAGCTGAATACAAATCGGGAAAAAAGCCTTGAATATGATGCTTATGTTTCGGCAGATGAGAAAGCTAGAGTTTTTATGATGCTCATTGCTAAGTTTCCGGTCGAAATTAAGGATGAGAAAATTGAAAGTTCTTTAGAAGGATTTTTAAGCGGTTTGACAGCTCAATCTGAAAATCAACTTGTTTTTGCGCATCTTATTGAAGAGGAAGGAAATAAGGTTTTAGAGTTTTCATTGGAATCGCAAGGGGTTACTTTTAGAGGAAGAGCTTTTATTAAAAAGAGTAAGCTTTTTGTGCTTGCTATTGAAAGCCCTGTTGCTAAATTTGATGAGGAATCTTATTGGCGTTTTGTCAAATCTTTTCGATTTGTGAAAAAAGAGAAATAAGATTATTGAGGGAGAAGACGGATATCTGCAATCATTCTTTTATACTCTTCTTTTTTCATGAGATCAGATAATTTTTGGATTAAAGTGATGGCCCTTCCTTCTTTTTCTTCTTTATACACTAAGAAGTGGGTCTCAGCAGATCTGGCGACTTGGACAAAGTGACTGATGCAGATGACTTGCCGAAAACGGGCGATTTCTTGCAGTTTTTTTCCGATAAGATCGGCTGTTTGACCTCCCACGTTTGAATCAATTTCGTCTAAAATCAACAAACTAGCTTTGTCTTTTTCAGCAAGGGCGGACCTAATAGCAAATAAAAATCGTGACATTTCACCACCGCTCACACACTCAGAGATTTTTTTCAGACTTTCACCAGGATTTGCTGAAAAAAGAAACAAAATATGATCTTCCCCGAAAGGGCTTTTTTCTTTTTGGGAAATTTGAATTTTGAGATCTGCATGAGGTAGATTCAAATCTTTAAGATGTCTTAAAATATGATTTTGAAAAAGAGGAGCTGCTTCTTTTCTTTTTTGACTTAACTCTTGAGACAAGGAATCTGTTTTCTCTGTAAGCTCTTGAAGATTTTTTTCAGCGTCTAAAATTTTTTCATCAAGATGATCCAATTCATGGAGCAAATTTTGCAAATTTTTCTTCTCTTGCTCTATTTGATCGAAGGTAGCTCCATATTTTTTTTTCAGATTTTCAATTTCTTGAATCCGTTCTTCTGTTTGTTGAAGACGAACGGGATCATGAGAAAGGGTTCTTTTATACTCCAAAAGGCTATGACAGACTTCTTCAGACTCGATTCTTGCATTTTTGATCAGTTGCTCAGCTTCTGAAAATTTGGAGTCAATTTGATGCAAATCGTGCAGCTGGCTTTCTATAAAAAGCAGTTGGCTTCGAAGAGAATGTTCCTTTTCAGTTAGCGTATTCAAAATGGTATTAATTTTTTGTAAAAGTTCTTCTCCATTAGATAAAAGATGGTGTTCTTGAAAAAGTTTTTTATCTTCATCTTGTAAAAAATTGACTTTTTCAATTTCTTTTACATTTTCTAATGCAATTCTTTTTTGAAGCTCTGCAGAATTTGTTTTTTCTTGCAACTTTGCGAGCTCTTTTTCAGAATCGGTTTGCTTTTGATATTGCCGGGATAAAAGCGCGCATAAATCTTCAAGGTGAGCAAAAGAATCTAATAGTTTTCTTTGGGTAGTTTCTTGAAATTCATAAGAAGCATTTTGATCGATTGTCTCTGATAAAAGATCTCCTAATTTTTTAAGAAAAGAAAGGCTGATCTGCTGTTCATTGATGAAGATACGGCTTTGAGTGGCTCTAATCTCTCTTCGAATGATCAGATGTTCTTCAAAAGGAATTTCTTGAAAAAGTGCGATTAATGAAGGTGTCGTTTTTAAAATAAACTCTGCTTCAATAATTGCTAGGTCACAACCCTTTCGAATCTTTGAAGAAGCTCTTCTTGAACCAAAGATTAAAGCAAGAGCGGATAAAATAACACTTTTGCCAGCTCCTGATTCCCCTGTGATGATATTAAGACCTTTTGAGAAAGAAATTTCAACAAAAGGAATCAGTACAAGATTTTTGATTGTTAATTTTTTAAGCATAGTCTACATTTTTGCCAGAATTTTTATTTTTTGAGAAGAACCATGAGACTATCCCACTAAAGCGAATAAATGATTTTTTCCCCATTTTTTGAGATTTTGAAGTCGAGTTTTGTAGATAAACTTGTAAAATTTATCAAAAAAGAGGCAAAAAAGATCTAAAATGGGGACAAAAGACATCATTCAATTTAGTGGGATAGTTTCATGCTTCATACAATAGAACAAAATGCATTAGGACACTTCAAATATTTGCCTGTAAAAGGAAAATTTCATGTAACGGAAGATAATTATTTAACGATCATTCATTGTGCTCTGGGCTCTTCCATGTTTAATATTGTATATGGGAGTTTTTTAAATATTTCTGACTCCAAAATTCAAGAAATAATTGACGAATTTCAAGGACAGCCGTTTGCTTGGTGGATCCCATCCTCATTAAAATCAGAAGCTTTAACAGATAAGCTATTGAAACGTGGTTTTATTATTGAGGCAAAGGAAGATGCGATGTTGTGTGATCTAAAAGCACTACATCAAACAAAAAAATTAGAAAAATTAACCATAGAACAGGTAAAGACAGAGGATCAACGGGAAGATTTTATTGGTGTACTTCAAGTGTATGATCCAACAGCACGTAAATTCTATGAAACATTTTCTTTATCGTTGTTACAAGAACAGGAAAAATTATTTGTAGGTTATGATGAAAAAAATCCTGCTTGTATTGCCATTTTATTTATGAGTAAAGATACAGCTGGTATTTTCAGTCTCATCACAAATGCAAATAAAAGAGGTCAAGGTTTTGGTACACAGATGATGTATTATTTAATGCATACAGCTTCAAAATTAGGCGCAAGATCAATTACCCTTTCGGCAACAAGTAATTCTGGCTACCGTATTTATGAAAGCCTTGGCTTTAAAAGTTTTGGTCAATTTGAATGTTTTGAGTGGAAGGGTAGTTTTAGAGTGTAGTGGATAGTAGTTTATAAACCCAAAAATTAAAAATAAATGACTATTTTACCAGTGACAAATCAGGGACTTCAAGTGCATGAGCAAGCTCCTGTCTTACGAGGTACTTGTAAACAAAGAAAAAGAAGAAAGTTGCAGGAGCAAAATAGAAAAATAGCGAATGAAGGACTTAGTCCCCAAAAGATAACGCAAATAGTAGCTGCTACATTACATGAATTTTTCGGAAAAATTTCAATTGAAACAGTACAGACTGAAATACGACTTATAGCGAATCGAGCAGCACAAAAAGAAGCGCGTAGGACAGTATTTCAGTTAGTTCGTGTTTTAATATCTACCGAGGATAGTTTATATCCCCAAGCAGTGCAAGAAGCTTTAAAAAAAACAAAAGAGATAGCACAAGAAGTAGTAAATCAAGCATGTAGGATATTACTGCAAAACCCGCCGCCTCAATTAGCAACAAATGAGCATTTGGTTATTTGGCAGGGTGAAGCAGTAGAAAGGCTTCAGCTTGCTTTTTCATCAAGAAATTAGCAAATAACACAGGGTTGGTCAGCTGCTGTTATCGAAGGAACAGAGCATCTTAGTTCTTATATGTAAGTGTTTTGCACAAGTTAAGTTGTTGAAGATTGATTTAAGATATCATTTCTTGTTTTAAAATGAGTCTTTGAGATTTTATCCAACATTTCAAGATCAAATTTTTGAATGATTTTTTTCCCTGCGGCGATCACGTAGCGAGAAGCCCCTTTGGGAAGCGTGAGGGCGACTATTTTTTCTAAATTTTCAAGCTCTTCTACAAAAAACATACGAGCTAAAATGGAAGCTGCTGCTACCACAACATCTGACTCGGCTCTTACTTTTTGTTCTAGATCGATTTCAATTTCTTTTTTCTTCAAAGCATCTTCTAATACATGCTCTTTTGCGAACTGATCTACTATAGCAAATTTACAATCGGTCTGTTCAGATAAATTTTGAATCGCAGTTGCGTGCATCCATGCTAAAAGATGGTTCAGGTTGCCAAATTTAAGATGAAGTTGATTGTATTTTTCAGGGCTCATTTTGACAACAGAGTGACGGAAATATTTTTTGATTTCATTTCCTAATACACTGATTTTTTTATCAGAAAAAGTTTTACTGTCTCTTACGCCCATTTGTACAAGCTTTTCAACCCCTTTTTCATCTGCATATAGAGAGCAGACACAAAGAGGACCAAAAAAATCTCCTTTGCCAGATTCATCAGATCCAATACGTGGTTTTAAGTCGACGTGAGCTAAAGGATGTGTATAGGAAAAATTTTTGAGAACTTCAGGCTCTAAGTAAAATTCAATGAATGGGTCTTTGTCTTTTCCTTGAACGGTTAGGGAACCTGATTCATAAAGCGTGCAAGTAATCCCTTTTTTTAAAGCAGAAAAGAGGGTGTAAGGAGGTTTGCAAATTCGAAAACCTTGTTCGATTAAGTCGGTTTTTATTTTTTCTGCTAAATTCACATCAATTTTTGTTGAAAAACAAGCAGGGCTTTTGGATTTGGACTTCATAGGGATCTTTTTTGTATCAAGTATGGTAAATATTTTATCTCAAAGTAGAGGGAGGATCAAGTTTTTTCGAGAGTTTGGTTGAAAAATTTGAAGGAAATTACCTTCAAGGGTAACATGTTCATCAGACTATTGTCTTTATTGGAGGACCATGGAAGAGAACGTAAAAAATTTAGGTATAAAGTTTCGTGAAAAAAGAGAAGAGATGCATCTTTCTTTAAAGGAAGTTGAAAATGCTACGTCGATTCGACAAATTTACCTTCAGTCTATTGAGGAAGGTAGAGTTTCACAGTTTTTATCACCTGTATATGCTTTAGGCTTTATTAAACAATATGCTGTTTTTTTGGGCTATGATCCAGAAAAACTGGTTCGAGAGAATCCTCAAGCTTTTAAATTGAATTCTGAGAAGCAAGAATTTTCCTATGGAATTGGAACTCTTGAAATGAGAGGAAATCCATCAGGAGGAATTCGTTGGCTCCCCAATTTTTTATGGGGAAGCGCTGTTTTATTTATTTTGTTTGGAGCGTGGTATTTTGCGAAGTTTTTAGGAGTTTTGTAAATGCCGAAAGGACGACATGTCTTTTTGACAGGGTTTTTCATGGGGCTAGCCGATCTGATTCCTGGTATTTCGGGAGGAACCGTGGCTTTTCTCTCTGGAATTTATAAAGAATTCTTATTAGCCCTACGCTCTTTAAACCTATATGCTCTGAAGCTTTTGGTTTGTTTACGTTTTTCAGAATTTATTCAAAAAACAAAAATAGGTTTTTTAGCCAAGCTCTTTAGTGGCGCCCTAATATCTATTTTTTTATTTTCAAAACTTTTTCATAAACTTATGATGGATCCGACGAGTCGGATCTATATGCAATCTCTTTTTTTTGGGTTAATTGTAGGCTCATTGCAACCATTTCAACATAAAATGCTTCCCGTTAAGGTGTCTAAGCTTTTTTTTCTTATAATTGGAGGGTTTTTAGCCTTTTTTTTAACAACGTGGTTTCAAGGATCTGATTTTTTTCATCTATCTTCTTACTATTTAGTGGATGGTAAATGGATTATAGGTGGATTTTTAGCAGCTTGCGTGATGCTTCTTCCCGGAATATCAGGAAGTTTTATTTTGCTGATTTTAGGCCTATATATCCCTTTATTAAAGGCATTATCTGATTTAAGCAGCTTTGAAAATGTGTATCCTTCTTTACAGATCCTTTTGAACTTAAGCTTGGGGATTTTGTTAGGGTTTATCTTTTTTTCAAGAGTTTTATTAATGCTTTTAGATCACTTTAAAAATGTCTCCTTTAGTTTTCTTTTAGGTCTTATGTTAGGTTCACTATATGTTATTTGGCCTTATCATGATGTTTTAGCCTTCTCACAGTATTTAGTTAGTTTGTCTATTCTTTTATTGGGGATAATCATTCCTCAGATTCCCAAATGGATTCAAAAATTTCCTTTCTGGAATCGCTAAAGGATTAATTTTTAAGAAAGAGATTGATTTTTTTGCATATTCTTTTTAGATTCCTTGCATGTTTTTAACAACTTTTTCAAAAAAGGGATTTTTAGACTATATAGTACTTCCAGTTCAAAAGTACGGTTTTGAGCTCTCTTAGAACAGGGGTTTATTGTTTATGATGCTATTATGCGATTCTTTAATCAGAGCTTATGAAAAAGGATTTCAATACATTGAAGCAGCTCAGACAGGTAGAAAAAGGGTTGTCTTCGAGGAATCTTATTGGAAAAACCGGAAGGTGCTAAACATCTCACTCAATGCATGTGAAAGAGTTTCTCATTTCGTTGCAGGTTGTTTTTTGTGTATTCCGGTGATCAATTGTGTTGTTTTGGCGATTCTACAAAAAATGCCTTGTTTTCAAGATGTTTTTATTGTTCCAGAAGATAAAGAAATAGCACCACTTACGCATACGATAGGATCTGGATTTGCGCATTTAGAAGAAGAGGCACCTACGGGTGAAATTTGTAAGAGAAGAAAAACCCAATTTATAGATAAATTGCAAAAAGTAAAGAGGGAGCTTATACAAGAAGAACAACCAGAAAAGGCTTGGACTCAGTATTTAAATCGCTTTAGGATAGCTCCTCATTTACTGCAATTTAGACTGTATCATTTTACATGTGATTTAACTGCTAAGTCATGTAATGGAATGCAAAAGTTTTTTGACCACGCAAACACAGATCCACAATTACAAAGGCAATACAGACGTTTAAAGGGCCAAGAAGGAATTTTAATTTGGCCTATGTATCAAGCAGAGGAGAGTCTTACTTCTCAACAAATAGAATCAAAAAGGTTACTTGGTAAGTTGGTGGATTTTTTTGAACGTAAATTTAAAAATACAATTCCTGGTAGTGAAGAGGATGTAAGATTACAACAAACATGTAATCACGTAATTCAAAGAATTATTGATATGCATAAAGATTGTGCAGATCAAGTGAATGCTCAATTAGCGGTTATTTTTGCAGATCTATATCTTGAAAAAAATACAGCAGAAAATTTACGCCTTGCATTACACCAATTTACTGCAGTTTATTTAGAAAGATACAAAATCGCTCTTCTTCAAGAAAAAGTTGCTTTAGAAAATAGACCAACTGTTTTATCTGATGAAACTGTTGCTAGGGCCTATCTAAGTCATGGAGATGCCGCTTCTGATCAGTTAGCTGAAATACAAAGTAAGCTATTTGAGCATAATGCAGATCTTTTTATGCTCGCTTTAAAAGCAGAGCAAGTTTTTTCAGAAGAGGCACAGTTTAGCAATATTTCTGCTGATGTAAAGGATAGATTACCGAGAGTTTTAACTGCTTTTCAAGAAAAAACAAAAGAAGGTTTAAACGAGCCTTATCTCAAATATTTGATCCAAAGCTATGGAGAATCTACCGCATATGGTAGGAACTCTAAAATGAGAAGTCACCTTTTAAATAATGCTGTCTCTTATTTTGGGTATGGGAGATATTTATCTTCGCAAGATGCTTTAGATGATCGATTTGATGAAGCGTTAACAAAAGAGAATGAAGGAGACAAATTAGCTCTTTTAGATGGACATCCTTTTAATGACTTAGCAACTGTATTACTTCTCGAAGAATTTGGAATTATTGAGTTGATTCAATGATGTCTTTTCTCTTCATTATTTTTTTCAAATAAAATCGTTATTGCAATAAAGGCTTGATCTTTTTATTATGCAATAAAAAGAAATGGGTCTGCTTTTATGGAATCAATAGGTGATTACAACATTATAAAGGAAATCGGACAATCCGCATTTTCCACAGTTTATTTAGCAGAGCATAAGTTTATCAAAAAACAATATGTTCTAAAAGTTTTGCCAAAAGAAATTTCTTCTAATGCAGAATTTATTACGCGTTTTGAGAAGGATATAGCCTTTTTAGCAAAACTTGAACATCCCTCCATTGTAAATATTTATAATATTTCTTCAGCAGATGGAAAGTTTTTTATTGTTATGGATCCGATTGTTGATTCTGTGGGTGAGACGATGAACTTGGGTCGTTTTTTAGATTTAAAAGGCAAAGTGCTGTCTGAGCCTGAATTGGAAAATATTTTATCGCAAGTAGCGTCCGCATTAGATTATGCTCATCAGATTCCCTTAGAAAAAGGATATTTATTTCATGGCGCTTTGAAATTAAACAACCTATTAGTGAGTAAAACTGAAAAAGGGCTTAAAGTGACTCTTGCTGATTTTGGCTTTAGTCATTTAATCGGTGAAGGAAAAGTGCTTTTAAGGGCTTATAAAAATGTAGCAGAGTCAATGGATTCTTTTGAAGGAGAGCTTGATTCGGAAAAAAAACATCAAGTGTTTCGGAATTATTTTCGAAATTTTTATTTCCTTGCTCCTGAACAAAAAACTCTTTCCCCAATGCTAGGTCTTGATGCAAAGACAGATGTCTATGCTTTTGGGGTTTTAGCTTATTATTTGATTACACGTGAATTTCCTGAAGGTTGCTTTGAAATGCCCTCTAAGTATGTTTCTGAATTTAAATTAAATTGGGATTTTTTGATTTGTAGGTGTTTACAAAAAGATCCTTTAAAAAGACCTTCTTCTTTAGTTAAAGCTTTGGAAGAATTACTGAGAAAAGAGGCATCTGACAGCGATCTTTTTCCTTGGAAAGAAGTGGAGCGAAAAGTGGAAGATGCGCTTCAAATGTCTTTTTCGTTTGAAGAAAAAAATAAAGAAAAACAATCCAAAATCCAATTTTCTGCAGAGCCACAAGAGTCTTTAAAACCTATATTGAACCCTCCTCAAATTGACAGGCCTACTTATGAACCTGATCCGGGTGCGATTTTTCAAAGAGAGCTCAGTGTTTCGAGATATCAACCTACACAAGTTGAAATTAAAGAAGTAGAACCGATTTTAACAGAAATGATGGTAATTCCTGGAGGACTTCATTACAGAGGAAGCTCAGAGGGCGCTCGAGATGAAATGCCTAGACACCAGGTGTCTATTCAAGGATTTGCTCTTGATGTTCATCCTATTATGAATGAGCAGTTCGTTCGGTTTTTAATAGCTATGGGTGGTGAAAAAGACTGTAACAACAATGATATTATTCGATTGCGAGATTCTCGTGTCAAACGATCTGGCGGTAAACTCATTATTGAATCAGGTTATAGCAAACATCCTGTAGTGGGCGTGACATGGTATGGCGCTGTTGCTTATGCTAAGTGGGTAGGCAAAAGATTGCCTACTGAAGCAGAATGGGAAATCGCATCTCGTGGAGATGCTGAAACAGCTGTTTATCCTACTGGAGATACCATAGAAAGACAGCAGGCAAACTTTTTTAGCTCTGATACAACACCTGTTATGAGCTATCCTCCCAATTCTTACGGCCTTTATGATATGGCAGGGAATGTCTATGATTGGTGTCAAGATTGGTATGCCTATAATTTTTACGATATATCTGTGCAAGAGCCTGAAAGTCCAGAGGGACCACAGCAAGGTGTCTATCGTGTATTAAGGGGTGGGTGTTGGAAAAGTCTCAAAGAAGATCTTCGTTGTTCTCATCGCCATCGTAATAATCCTGGTACTGTCAATGGCACCTATGGATTTCGCTGCGCAGCAGATGTTTCTTAATAAGTGTTTATAGATTTTAGTGATCAAGAAGCCTTTAAAATAACATATCTATTAATTTACAAATCAGTTATTTAAGGTTTTTTTTATATTTAATATTGATGTTATGTGACAAGAGTAAAAAAAAGAAATGAAAGATTTTTCTTTTTCATAAATAAATTTTTATAAAAATTTCTAGGTAAATCGAAGCCTTTTTTCCAGTTGTTTGGGAAATAGATGTGATGATACCATAGGTCTAAATTTTTAGTTTTTGAGGTAAAGTGAAGCTTTTACTTTCTAAGCCTAGAGGCTTTTGTGCTGGAGTAGACCGAGCTATTGAAACTGTGGAAAAGGCTTTAAAAATTTGGGGAGCTCCCATTTATGTGAAGCATGAGATTGTTCATAATAAATATGTGGTTGAGAGGCTCAAAGCAAAGGGCGCTGTTTTCATCGAAGATTTAGATGAAGTGCCCATTGGAGAAAGGGTGATCTATTCAGCTCATGGCATCTCTCCCGCTGTCCGCGCACTTGCAAAAAAAAGACAATTGATCGAAATCGATGCGACCTGTGGATTGGTAACGAAAGTGCATTCTGCGGCAAAGAGATATGCGACAAAAGGCTATCACATTATTTTAATCGGTCATAAAAATCATGTGGAAATTATAGGCACCGCAGGGGAAGCTCCCGATGTAACAACTATCGTTGAATCGGTAGAAGATATTCAAAAACTTCAATTTTCAAAAAATCAAAAACTTTTTTACCTTACGCAAACAACACTAAGTTTAGATGATGTAAAAGAAATTACTGAAACTTTAATCGAAAAATACCCTCAGGTAGAAACTCTTCCCTCTTCCTCGATTTGTTATGCAACAACGAACCGTCAAATGGCTCTTCGTACAATTACCGATCAAACCGATCTTGTTCTTGTAGTAGGTGATCCGACAAGTTCTAACTCAAATCGACTGAGAGAAGTAGCACAGAAAAGAGGCATACAATCTTTTCTAATTAATAACGCAGAGGACATTAATCCCAATTGGCTTAAAGGAGTTGAAATCATTGGAATGACAGCAGGTGCATCTACTCCTGAAGATATCGTTCAAAACTGTATTAAAAAGCTGATGAAATTAGGCGTAACCGATGTAGAGGAAGTTGTCTATAAAGATGAAAATGTTGTGTTTCAACTTCCCAAACAGGTCCTGAATGTTTTAACCTGATCTTTTAGTATAAAAAATAGATTTTTTACTTTTCTATGATGTCTAGATAAGGTTTAAAAGCATATCTTTTACCTCTTTTTTGTCCTGTCATTTCTATTAAAATTCCAAGTTTTAAAAAAAGAAACACTTGATCTTTTGCTCCTTGATATGAAATACCCAGTTTCTCAGAAATAAAATTAATCGAAAAAAGAGGAGAAATAAACAGTTGATCAAGAAGTTGAATGCTGCGAATAGAGGATTGTTTTTCTTGAATAAGTTTCTGTTTAAGATTTTCTTGTAGAGATATGATTTGGTCAATTTTGTTGATAGCATATTCTGAGGACCATAAAACAGCTTGAAGAAAAAATGAAATCCATTGCTCAAAATTTCCTTTTTTTCTCACAAACATAAGCCTATCGAAATATTCTTGACGATTTTGTTTGAAAAACAAACTTATATAAAGAAGAGGTTTTTCGATTACTTGTTTCCAGTATAAAAAAAGTTCGATAAGCAAACGCCCTATTCGTCCATTTCCATCAAGAAAAGGATGAATGGTTTCAAATTGGTAATGAATAAGAGAGCATTGAATTAAAGGATGAAGGGAATCGTTTTTGTTTATGAATTTTTCAAGCTCACCCATTAATTTAGCCACTTCATGAGGAGGAGGAGGAATAAAAATCGAATTTTTTAAGGAAGGACCAATCCAGTTTTGGGATTTTCTAAATTCCCCTGGGCACTTATCTTTACCTCTTTGTCCATGTAATAAAATTGCATGAGCTCCCTTAATTACTCGAATACATACAGGTAACTTTTCAAGCATGGTAATAGAGTGATTAAAGGCTTTAATATAGTTTATGACTTCTTCAACATCATTAAAATTGTCAACTTCATGCCAGGTTTCATATGTAAGTATGTCATTCATAGTCGCTTGAGTTCCTTCTATTTGAGAACTTAATAAGGCCTCTTTTCGAATAGCCATGGTGATAAAAAGCTCTAGATTTGGAAGAAAGGAACCAATTCCATTCAATTTTGATAACTGTCTTTCAGCAATAAAAATTTGATTTTTCATTTCTGCATTTATTGAAATCGCAGGAAAAGGAGGTAGTTTTTTAGGTATAAACGCTTCATAACCAGTTTCTTGAGGTGAATAATGACCGCTTCTTGAATGCATGACAACCTTATTCAGTTTTACTTGAATAATAACTGATTTTTTTATTTTTATTCAAGTCTACTTGAATAAGAGGAGTAAATTTTAGAGCTATTCAAGTGAACTTGAATGTATCTTTTTAAATGCCTTGAAGATATTCTGTCTCTCCTTAAAAACGACTTTTTCAAATTAAAGGACTGTTAAGAGTTCAATCGATCCACTTTTAACAGTCCCCTTAAAACGAGGGATTCTATGAATACATTCCTAAGCGCTCTAAGTAGTATTACCATTATTTTTGCTTCAACGCTATCTGCAGAAAAGATAAACCAAAGCACCTATGTAATTCATATAGAGCAAGATGCTTCAGAAGAAATTGAATATCAAGACGAATTTGATAATCAAATAATAGATGAAGAATATGCATTTGAAGAAGAAGAAGAAAATGATGAGCTAAGGATGAGTATTTACTCTAGAGCTCGTCCTGAAGTTTGCACTGCTTTTAAAGAAATCCAGGTCCTAAATAATTCAAAAGTAGTCATCACGCTCAGCGATGGGTCTCAGTGGGATATTAAAGAAAATAGCGATGCTGTTTTTGAAGCAATCTACAAAAGTTGGAGAGTAGGTGATGACATTCGACTTCAATCTTTTTCTAAAGTAGGGACAAGAGGATTTCTTCTAGCAAATGTCAGAGAAGGAAGTGTCTATGTAGCTCATTTAAGCAAAAAATGTGCAGATATTTCAAACGCTCTTTTTATAAAACGAGTTGATTCCACTGGATATGCAATCATAACAACCGATGGAAGAATGTGAGTAACTGGTTATTTAGGTGCTTGTAAAGCTCAGTATTGGAGCGAGGCTCAAAGAGTCATTGTTAATAAAAGTGATCATGGAAGCTGTTATGAAGATTATGAAATAATTCATCTAAATAATGGAGCCAGTATATGGTTTACCCAAGTTTTTTGTGAGGAAGATTTTTTGCTTTTGGATATGCAATCATAACAATTGATAAAAAATCATCTTAAAAATATACTGCTTTATCTTAAAAACGAATTTTTCGAATTAAATAGAGGGACTTTATGAATAAATTCTTAAGCATTCTAAGTTGTATTACCATTGCTTTAACTTTATCTGCAGAAAAAGCTGAATATCAAGACGAAAGTCTTTTATCTATTAATCAAATAATAGATGAAGAATTTGTATTTGAAGAAGAAGCAAACGAGGATGAATCTGTAGTCGAAAAAGAAGATGCCTTTGAAGAAAACGATAATGAGGAGTCTGTAGTCGAAAAAAAGAATGAAATACAGATTTATTTTACTGATCGTCCTGAAATTTGCACTTCTCTTAAAGAAATCAAGATCTTAGATTACTTAAATGCAGTTATTATTCTCAGTGATGGATCTCAGTGGAATATTGCAAAAGCAACTTACATTAACGAAATCTGTGAAAGTTGGAAAGTAGGTGATGACATTCGGATTGTAGCTCTTTCTAATGGAGAAGCAGGCGGATTTTTTCTGGCAAATATCAGAGTAGGATACTACTACAAAGCTTATTTAAGCAAAAAATGTGCAGATAATTTTAGCGCTGTTTTTATAAAGCGAGTTGATCCCACTGGATATGTACTTACAACAACAGATGGAAGAATGTGGGTAGTTCAAGATTACTTAAATGTTTGTACTGTCCAGTATTGGAACGATAATGAAAGAGTTATTATTAACAAAAGCATTTATGGAGATTACTATAAGGCATATGAAATGATTTATCCAAATAGTGGAAGAAGTGTAAAGGTTTTTCAAGTCTTTTATGAGGATTATGAACTAGCTCATCAAAGTTATTTATCAAGGATATGGAATTATCTAAATTCTTGAATCTATATTGGTTCCATTTCAATTTCATTCAATATAGATCGTTTTTAAATCGTTTAATCTAGAGAGCTTTCAATTCAGTTTTAATAGGTACGATTGAGATGGAACCAGTATATTTCCATGAAATGAGAATTTTCTTTCTTCTTTTGATAGAGGACTGGTAAAATTCTCATTTTTAATAGAGGTAAGTTTTGTCAGATTTAAAAAAAGTTTCTTTGCAAAATAAAATTCACTTTACTTCTCTTGGTTGCGCCAGAAATTTAGTTGATAGCGAAGTGATGATAGGAATTCTTTTAAAGTCTGGCTATGAACTGATTGAAGAAGAGGAGAACGCTGATTTTCTCATTGTTAATACTTGCGGCTTTTTAGAGTCTTCTCGCCAAGAGGCTGTTGATTTGATCGAAGAGCTATTTGAACTAAAAAAAAACGATGCCAAAGTCATTGTTGCTGGCTGTATGGTTCAAAAGAAAAGTGAGGAGCTTAAAAAACTATTTCCTCGTATCCATTATCTGTTGGGGTCAGGAGATGTGGAGAAAATTTTAGAGGCTGTAAAAGAAACAGAAGGTTCTTTCGTTACAAACGCGAGATCCTATCTTGAATGGGGAGAGGTTCCTCGCATGTTGAGTACTCCTAAACACTATGCTTATTTGAAAATTGCTGAAGGGTGTAAAAAAAGATGTTCGTTTTGCATTATTCCTACGATCAAAGGCCCTTTAAAAAGTAAATCTCAAGAAAGAGTTATGAAAGAGTTTAATGCTCTTTTATCTCAGGGAGTCTTTGAGATTATTTTAATCGCACAAGACTTAGGCGATTACGGAAAAGATAGAAGAGAAAAAGGAGCTTTTGCAAATCTTTTAAAACAAATGCTTAAAGTAAAAAAAGACTTTTGGATCCGACTTTTGTATTTGTATCCCGATGAAATTGATGATGAATTGATTGAGATTATGAAAAGTGATGGAAGGATCTGTCCTTACTTAGATATGCCGATTCAACATATCAATGATGATATTTTGAAAAAAATGCATCGAAAGACATCTAAAAAACAGATTGTTTCTATTATTGATACACTCAGAAATAAAGTTCCAGATGTTGTTATCCGTACAAGCTTGATGGTAGGATTTCCTTCAGAAACAGAGGAGCAGTTTGAAGAACTGATCCATTTTATCCATGACTATCCCTTAGATAATATCGGTGTTTTTCAATATTCAAAAGAAAAAGACTCTTATTCTGCAAAACTAGAAGATCATATTTCTGATACTGTAAAAGAAAAGCGTTACCATTACTTAATGCAAGAGCAGATGCAAGAGATAGAGAAAAAAAATCAAACTTTTATAGGCAAAAAATTAAAAACTTTGATTGAAGGATATCATCCTGATTCAGAAATGCTTTTAAGGGGAAGGTACTCTGGACAGTGTCCTGATATTGACGGACACATCATCATCAATGATTTTGATATTGTAGATGCCTTTTCTAAATTTTATGACGTAGAAATTACAGGTTTTTCTGATTACGATTTAATCGGGTCAGCAGTTCAAAAATGCCCTGTAAAGGAATCGTCAAGCCCTTTTCCCATTTTTAATTGAAAGATAAAAATTTTCTATCATCTTAAGAGTTTTGATCTTAATTTTTTTTTTTCGTTTGAGAGTTTTTTAGGCTTTTCAAAAATTAAATAATCACTAAAAATGGCATAAATTTTTGTTTTATAAGGAGTGGTTTTTATGGCCTATTTCGCGAATCCATCAGGTACTACATTTGCCCGACGCGAAAGTTCATTTTTTTACCTTAATTACCTTTCTTATGAAAAAAATCTAGATGTTGAACATCAAGAATATGACCCTCATTCACGTTTGACCCATTTTCATTTTGCCATTATAGAACAAATCGGTTTTGGACATTTTGCAATCGCTGAGCAAATTTATAAAGAGCTTATTTTGAAAAAACGTGAATTTTTTCCTACAGGTTATTTTTTCAAGGAAGAGGTGATTGATCTTTTAGAAGAGATTGTTTTTTCCTTAAAAGAAAAAGGTCTTAAAGCTTCTATGTTAGACTTTCAACTATTTCTTCACATAAATTCTAATTCTTAAAGTATCCACTTCAAAAACCTGATTTTTGAATCACGATGGGTATAATTGCTATACAAGTTTAATTTTTTTTGCCATAGTCAAAAAAAATAGGATAGTCTCATGGCAAAAACTAAAAAACCAATTACGGTAGAGAAAAAAAGTCATTTTTTTATCATTATTGCAATGGTGGCAGCTTTTGCAGGGATCCTTTTTGGCTACGATACAGGGGTAATCTCAGGCGCGATCTTATTTATAGAAAAAGAATTTTCTTTATCTCCTCAGATGAACGGACTTGTGGTTAGCATGGTTCTTTTGGGCGCTTTTTGTGGAGCTATTGTTAGCGGAAGGATTACGGATTATTTCGGAAGAAAACCTCTGTTGATCGTCGATGCGATCGTTTTTTCTATCGGAACACTCATGACAGCATTTGCCATGCATATTACGCATTTGATTATTGGCAGATTTATTGTAGGTCTAGCTATTGGTGTATCTTCCTATGTCGCACCTCTATATATCTCAGAGATTTCTCCCTCAAGATATAGAGGCGCTTTGGTCTCTTTAAATCAGTTAGCGATCACAATTGGGCTTCTTCTATCGTATATTGTGGATTATTATTTTGCACAATTTGAAGCTTGGCGTTGGATGTTTGGATTTGGTGTGATTCCTGCTTTTTGCCTTTTAATCGGAATGTTTTGTTTACCCTTTAGCCCAAGATGGATGGTTGCTCATGGTCATTTGAAAAAAGCTATGCAAACCTTACTTAAAATTAATGGAAATGAAAAAGATGTAGAAAAAGAGATCGAAGAAATTCAAAAAAGCATCAAAGCGCAAAAAGGCAAATGGAGCATGCTTTTTTCTAAAAAGGTGAGAAAAGCTTTAATCATTGGAGGGGGACTTGCTGTTTTTCAACAAGTTACAGGGATCAATACGATTTTTTATTATGCGCCTACTATATTTCAAATGGCAGGATTTGAAAGTGCAACAAGTGCTATTTTAGCTACGATGGGAGTAGGAGTTGTTGCTGTCTTTTTTACTATTATTGCACTTCCTATGATCGATACAGTAGGAAGAAGGCCTCTTTTATTAATAGGGACTTTAGGCATGACGATCTCTTTAGCAGGAATGAGCTTAGGCTTTTTTACAGCAGGTGCAGATCTTAGTTTTTTTAAATGGCTCACAGTAATCAGTATGGTTGTATATGTAGCCTTTTTTTCCATTAGCTTAGGACCTATTATGTGGCTGATGATTTCAGAAATTTTTCCTTTGAAATTACGTGGTTTAGGATCAAGTTTAGCTACATGTATTAACTGGATTAGTAACTGGATAGTGGCTCTTACATTTCTTACTTTAGTTCAATATGTAACTGCAAGTGGAGCTTTTTTAACCTATTCTATTCTCGGTGTTATTACCTTTTTGTTCGTCTACTTTATGGTTCCTGAGACAAAAGGTGTGACATTAGAGTGTATTGAACGCAATTTATATGCAGGAAAAAGTTCACGTGATCTTGGTAAAATGTAGATATATCGCTCGTAATTCAAGAATCGGTTTTTGAGCCATGAAAAAATTTCTTAAATTAATGATCAAAAAGCCCATTTTTGAATCACGAGTGGTATAAATATGTTTTTAGGAATTGATTTAGGAACTTCAAGCGTAAAAATAGTTGTTATCGATGATCATCAGAAAATTGTATCTCAAAGCGAAAAGCCTTTAAAAATATCTTCCCCTTATCCTCTTTGGTCGGAACAAGACCCGCATCAATGGTGGAAAAAAACGAAGGAAGCTCTTTTTGATTTAGATTGTGATCGAAAAAAGATCCAAGCCATTGGACTGAGTGGACAAATGCATGGAGCTACTCTCATAGGATCACAAGATGAAATTTTACGAGCTGCTATTTTATGGAATGATGGTAGGTCAATGTCTCAATGTCATCAGATTGAAAAAAATGTTAAAGAATTTGCAACTATTACAGCGAACCGAGTAATGGCAGGGTTTACAGCGCCTAAAGTTCTTTGGGTTAAAGAAAATGAACCTGAAATTTTTAAAAAAATAAAAAAAGTTCTCCTGCCTAAAGATTATCTCCGCTTAAAACTCACAGGAACTTATGCAACCGACTTATCAGATGCATCAGGTACAAGTTGGCTCAACGTACAAAAAAGAGCTTGGTCAGATGAAATGTTATCCAGCACAGATTTAAGTGAAAAGCATATGCCAAAACTTTTTGAAGGCAATGAAATCACTTCTAAAATACACACAAAAATAGCTGAAGAGCTCGGGTTTTCTCAAGATACCGTAGTCATTGCGGGGGGAGGGGATAATGCTGCAAGTGCAATTAGTATGGGGATCATAGAGCCAGGGAAATCTTTTTTATCACTCGGTACATCTGGAGTTTATTTCACTTCTACCGATGTGTATAAAGCCAATCCATTTGGGGGTGTACATACGTTTTGTCATTGTCTTCCCCATCTATGGCATCACATGACGGTACACCTTAGTTCAGCCTCTTGCATGGACTGGCTTTCTAAATTACTCAATACCGATTTACAAAAACTATTTCATATAGCAGAAAAAGCAGACCCTCAAAGTCCAGAAATTTTTCTTCCCTATCTTTCAGGGGAAAGAACGCCGCATAATGATCCTTATATAAGGGGACTGTTTTACCATCTTGGCTATCAGACGGAGCCAAAAAATTTAGCAAGAGCTACTTTAGAAGGTGTGGCTTTTGCTTTTGCTGATGGGCAAGATAAAATAGTAGATGCAGGAATTGCAATCGGTGAGGTATGTGTATTGGGAGGAGGAGCCAAAAGCTTTTTCTGGGGAAAAATTTTAGCTTCTTGTTTAAATCGAAATTTGACCTATCGTTCTCATGCCAATGTAGGAGCCGCTTTTGGAGCTGCTAGGCTTGCTTACTTAGGAAAGCAAGGAGGAGATTTTAAAGAAATTTTATCGATGCCAAAGATAGAAAAAGAGATTACAGCTGATCCTAAGCTTGTAGAGATATATCAAAAGAAAAGAAAAATTTTCGATAAACTGTATCCTGCTTTGAAAGACATATAAAGGAGTAGATCGTGAAAGAGTATTTTCCAAAAGTTTCCCACATACCCTATAAAGGAGCTGATTCAGCCGATCCTTTATCTTATCATTACTACGATCCTACAAAAAAAGTACTTGGAAAAACAATGCAAGAGCATCTCAGGATCGCTGTTTGTTACTGGCATACTTTTTGTTTTTTGGGACTCGATATGTTTGGTCATTCTACTTTTGATAGGCCCTGGGAAAGATCAGACGATCCTTTAAAAAATGCAGAACAAAAAGCAGATGCTGCTTTTGAGCTTTTTGAAAAATTAAAAGTTCCTTTTTTTTGCTTTCATGATCGAGATATTGCACCTGAAGGAAAAACACTTCAGGAAAGTAATCGAAATGTATGGCATATCGCAAATATTTTAGCTGAGAAAATGCAAAAATCTAAAATTGGACTTCTATGGGGAACAGCCAATCTTTTTTCAAACAAAAGATACATGGGGGGAGCTGCTACAAATCCTGATCCTGATGTGTTTGCCTATGCAGTAGCGCAAACGAAAAATGTTTTGGATGTCACACATCATCTTCAAGGAAAAAATTATGTATTTTGGGGAGGACGTGAAGGGTATGAAACAATTTTGAATACAGATATGAAAAAAGAGCTGGATCAACTAGCTGCTTTTTTTACGCTTATCTGTGACTACAAACATAAAATTGGTTTTAAAGGAGCGTTTTTAATCGAACCCAAACCTTGTGAGCCTACCAAACATCAATATGATTTTGATTGTGCAACCGTATTTGCTTTTTTACAGAAATATGGTCTTGAAAAAGAGTTCAAAGTCAATATTGAAGCGAATCATGCAACTCTAGCAGGGCACTCATTTATGCATGAGGTGGATTATGCTCTTTCTAATAATATCTTTGGAAGCATCGATGCAAACCAAGGTGATCCTCAGTTAGGATGGGATACAGATCTTTTCCCCATGAACCTTCAAGATATGTCCTATGTAATGTATCTAGTCATGCAAAAAGGAGGCTTTCAAACAGGAGGCTTTAACTTTGATTCAAAAGTAAGAAGGCAAAGCGTTGATTTAATCGATTTATTTTATGGACATATTGCGGGCATCGATACTTTAGCGAGATCTCTTTTAATCGCGGAGAAAATGATCCAAAAAGATGTACTTAAAGATTTACTAGAAAAACGTTATAAGAAATGGCAAAGTAAAATGGGAGCTAAAATGTTAAAGCGTGAAGTGGATGTGCAGGCAATTTCTAAATATGTGTTGGATGAAAATATAGAGCCTACTCCGATTTCTGGAAGACAAGAACTTTTAGATGGATATTTAAATAATTTTATTCGCTAAAAAATCTTTGAACCAAAAAAAAGCCTCCCGTTATACTTCGTAATTCAAACTGGAGAATGTTTATGCAGAAAATTGAAGAACTTTTGGGAAAAGATGCAGAGTCCTTATTAAATCATAAATGCAAGGTGTCTAAAAAAGTATTACATTTACCAGGACCTGATTGGATCGATCGTATCTTTAGTCTTTCTGACAGAAACATCCGAACTCTTTGTTCCTTACAAACGCTTTTAGGCCATGGTCGCTTAAAAAATACAGGTTATCTTTCTATTTTGCCTGTAGATCAAGGTATTGAGCATTCTGCCGGAGCTTCTTTTGCCCCCAATCCTGAATATTTTGATCCTGAAAACATTATCAAGTTAGCTATTGAAGGGGGTTGCAATGCAGTTGCAACAACTCTTGGTGTTTTAGGCTCTGTCGCTCGAAAATATGCGCATAAGATCCCTTTCATTCTCAAGATTAATCATAATGAGCTGTTAACGTATCCCAATATTCATGATCAGACTCTTTTTGGATCTGTTCAACAAGCTTATGATCAAGGATGTGTTGCTGTAGGTGCAACTATATATTTTGGTTCTCCTGAGAGTCGCAGGCAGATTATAGAGATCTCTGAAGCATTTGAAATGGCTCATGAATTAGGCATGGCAACCATCCTTTGGTGTTATCTTCGAAATGCAGAGTTCAAAACAGCGGAAGAAGATTTTCATGATGCTGCAGATCTTACAAGTCAAGGAAACCATCTTGGCTGTACTATCAAAGCTGATATTGTAAAACAAAAGCTACCTACTCATAACGGAGGATACACCACAATAAAGTTTGGAAAATACAGTGAAAAAATGTACTCCGAGCTTTGTTCCGATCATCCGATTGATCTTTGCCGCTACCAAGTTGTTAATGACTACATGGGAAGGATCGGCTTGATCAACTCAGGAGGAGCTTCAGGGAAAAATGATCTTGCTCAAGCTGTAAAAACAGCTGTTATTAATAAAAGAGCAGGTGGCATGGGACTGATTTCAGGTCGTAAAGCTTTTCAAAAGCCGATGAAGGAAGGTATTGAACTACTTCATACGATTCAAGGTGTTTATCTAGATAAAGATATTACTGTGTGTGAATAAACTGACTCCATCTCAATCGTCTCTTAATAGGTACAATTGAGATGGAAGTAGTCTATGAAGAGGAATATTTTTTTTTTTTATAAAAAATTTATACTATTTCCCCTTAATCGAGTTACTAAGCTGTTCCATGTCTCATTTTCTGGTTTGTTGATGGACCTCTCTGATGCTGAGATCTTCCTCTCTGGTCAATCGAAAAATCTTTCGAAAAAGAAGCATTGCTTGGTGGTTTTTTGGAAGGAGGTTGTTCGGGTGTTTTAAGTATTCTAGTAGAGGCAGAACCCTGTTTTTTAGCAGAGTTAAAAGTTACCCAAAACATGTGTGCGTCTGTGACACGTTTAATGATTACGTTCCATGATTTAAAAGGAAAGGAGCCTTCAGGTAACTGTTGCAAAGATTGTGGTAAGCGTCCAAGGCTAACTGGAATTGGATGAGATTGAGCTCCCTTAGGAACATTATGTTGTAGAGTTCTAAAACTGGACTTTAGCCATTGGAGCTAAA
>PVBE010377842.1_pt1 | contig 36830 bp, 27 predicted proteins | sample 1631181 | NCBI WGS metagenome assembly PVBE01 (sample SAMN08397723, study PRJNA350692) | Marine metagenome, whole genome shotgun sequencing project. | isolation source: water | place: Pacific Ocean | collected 2012-04
TATTCTCCGGCCGGTGAATACGCGGGAGAGCGTTAGTTTCGACATGATACGCAAAGAAACATCACTTAGCGTCGGCAGTGACGACCTTACGGCGAGTGTCGCCCATGATCAAGACCGATCGACTCGAATCGTCGACGCCTGGTACAGGCAACGCGCGAGCTCCTTATGGTGCGCAGTCAACATCATAGCCGGATTGTCGTTTGCCGTGATCGGATGGGATCACGTTCCGCATTCCATCATGATCGCGTGGCTGCTGTTCACGTCTCTAAACGGGGTTTTGTATCTTGCGATCTCCCACGGCTTCTTCCGCCGGATTCAAGACGACTTCGAGAACTCTACCGCATTACAATTCGGCATGGCGCTCGCGTTCGGAACTACCTGGGGCGTCTGCTTTTTGATCATCGGCGTTTTTGTCCCGCTCCGGGAAACGTTCCTGCTCCTTTCGCTATGCTTGGTTGTTTCCGTACTGGCGCTGCCGGTATTCGCTTTTCACCGAGGCGCCTACCCGGCGTTCGCAATACCGGTCGCTGCGTTCGCTATCGCGGGCCTAAACGGCAACCCGAACGTGGAGTATGTGGAATTGTGCGTCGGCCTGGCCCTTCTCGCCATTCTGGTACTGGCTACGATCTACGCGAAGTTTGTCCGCACGGTCGTCACGACGCTAAATCGGTTTATCGGCGTGGTCGATTCAGACCAAATATCTGAACGCGGAGCGCTGAGCACGTTATTCGAGCAGCGGATCCGGGCGCTCAACCGGCTGGTAGGAGAACAGCGACGCGCTACGGCAACGCTCGATGCGATTGGAGAAGCCATCGTCACTACGAATGAGGACGGTTTGATCGACTATATGAACCCAGTTGCAGAAGTTCTAACCGGTGTTGAATTCAAAACCGCTAACGGTCGGAGAATCGAAGATGTCGTGAATATCAGTTCTCACGGCCGGAACAACATGGTAAGCGGTCTGATGGAAAGCAGCCTTTCCGCGCAACACGTGCAAAGTAGCGGCGAGCGCACCGTTCTCAAGCGGCGCGACGGCGTGGAATACGAAGTCGAATATCAAATATCCGCTATCCGTGATCGCCGGGGTGAAATCGCGGGTTCGAGTTGTCTTCTGAGGGACGTAACGATCAAGCGTAACCTGCTCAAGAATGTCGCTTGGCGTTCGACGCACGACCCTTTGACGAACCTGATCAATCGGACGGAGTTCGAAGACAGGATCAAGAACCTGCTGGAGGCCGCCACCGACGATAGCGGGAAGCGACACGCGCTGTGTTTCGTCGATTTCGATCAATTCAAATTCATTAATGAAACGCACGGTGTGGAAGGCGGTGACTACGTCCTGAAGTCGATCGCTCTCGAACTCAAACAAAAGATTCGCGGAGCAGACACTCTTGCGAGAATTGGTGAAGACAAATTCGCAGCGCTGCTGTACAGCTGCCCCGTCGACAAAGCGCGATTGATCGCCGAAGGGCTGCGTCGCCTCGTTGAGAATTTTCAAGCCGATTGGGATGGCGTCGACCTATCGTTTAGCGTGAGCATCGGAGTGATAGAAATCGACCCGTCAACGGACGAACTCAGCGACGTTCTCAGCGGCGCGGAAGCAGCATGCGAGTGCGCGAAAAAAGACAGCGGGAACCGGGTACATGTCTCCTACTCGGACGTGGACGCGCACCGACACCGCAGCGATAGCGCCAAACGGCTACGGGATATTCAATCGGCGATCCACTCTGATCGCTTCGAACTGTATCTACAACAAATTCACCCGATTCGGGGTGGAGACCATGAGCCACGAACCTGTGAATTGTTGCTCCGTATGCGCGAAGCTAATGGCGAAGTCCTCTCCCCGCGCGATTTCGTCATAGCCGCCGAGCGTTACCATCTGATGCCAAGCATTGACAGGTGGGTCACGAAAGCCGCGGTCGATGCCTTGAGGGTGAACCATCCCGCGCTAAGCAGGATGGAAACCGCCTGCATCGGCATTTCCGGTCAATCGATCAATGATGATAGGTTTCTCGAGTTTGTCGTCGAACTTCTCGACGAGGACGTCGATGGGAATCGGATCTGCTTCGATACTGCCGAGGCTACCTTGATTTCGAGCATTGAGAGAGCGCACTTTTTTATCGCAACTCTGAAGGAATTCGGCTGCCGCGTCGCACTGGACGATATCGGGCTCGGGGTAAGTTCTTTCGAACTTCTAAAATGCCTCCAACTCGACTACCTAAAAATTGGCTCAAGCTTCGTCCGCAACATGACTTACAATTCGGCGGATTACGAGATCGTTCTGGCGCTGAGTCGGATCGCGAAAACTTTGGGAATCCGGATGATCGCTGAAGGGGTCACGACCCTTGCGGCCAAGGACTCGCTCATGGGCATGGGGGTCGACTACGTGCAGGGTTTCCTGATCGATCGGCCGCATCCGCTGTCGGATGGTAGAGTCGTCACCCACTAGCCTCAACTGATTTCCGGTCGAGATGGTGATTCCATAGAGATGGAACGTCCAGGGACCATCTGGTTGATCAGGGGTCGTTTAAGAACCCCGGCACAAACCGTTATCGATCGTGCGGAGTATATTTTCGTCGGATCCAATAGTCGACACTGAAATACCGACCGCCGCCGATAAACAACAGCGCTGCGAGCAGTACGAAATACGTTGCGGCCCACTCGATCCCATTATTGGACACGACAAAACTGCCGTGCTCGCTCAACCAGTCGTAGTTACCATGTTCTTTCAGAATCGATTTGGCGCGGCTGAGGCGCTCTATAGCGGTTTCTGCATTAAGCGAAGCATAAGGGCTTTTCAAATCGTGGACGGCCTGCCAGCCGTTCGCCCAATGGACCGTTGTCGCGGCCACGATCATCGTAAACATCAACGGGATACAGACCCAGCGTACGGCAAATCCCACGGCCAGACAGATGGCACCCAGATATTCGGCCGCCCACGCCAGACAGGCCATCAACAACGGAGCCGGTAAGCCCAAACCCCAATCCGGATTGCCAAACCAAGAAGCGACATCCTTGAGGCCTTCGGCCGGATTGAACGTGCCATTTTCTGCAAACGGGTCCCATTTGTTGCTGGCAGCGATGAAAAATACCGGAACCAGATAGAGGCGCAACAGCAGCGGCCCAACAAAATCGATTGCCGTACGGATCTTATCGAAACTTCTTTGACACCAAATCAGGATTCCCATACTCGCACTCCTCCACCCAGGCTTAGTAGACCCGACTGGGCGGCAAATCATTACCGACGGACTCTAACCGATCAACGACGGACGGCCGGATGCGGCTAATTGTGTCCACCACCTGCCCTTATAGTCGGTGGATACGAATGACGCATTTTCAGTCTCCGGATCGGCGTCGCCCGGTCACTGCCGCGCAGCCTGGGCAACGTTGGCCGTTTGCTCCGGATACAGTTCGTTCAACGGGATCGACTTACCATTGCCGCTCACGACCGGAGCGTGGAAGCGCCTCGCGTTCGCACAACCCACCCGTGCTTTCGGCGCCGCTCGAAATCACCACATCTTGATCGGTCCGGCTCAAGCCGCCAGCGATCTGTTCGAGCCATTCAGAAATAAGCCAAGGCGTCTTCGTTTCGTTAGATCCGCGCGGACACGTTGCTCACGCTTGCTTCGATAAACGTGATCGACATCAAATCGTGCGAATGGCACTTTCTCGGTAAGCTGACGAAATCGGCGGCCGAAGCGGCCGCCGACATCGAACTAGGCTTCCGGTGCGGCTTTCATGAAGTCGACCCGCCGAACGTCGACGGCGCGCGCAGCACACAACCGGAGTCCCCTCAGACATCGTCGAGGAGGGAACTACTTACCTCCGCCGCACTTGCCTTCTCCGCACTTGCCTTCTGCCGGGGCCTTGTCACCGCCGCATTTGCCTTCAGCCGGGGCCTTGTCGCCGCCGCACTTGCCTTCTCCACATTTGCCTTCCGCCGGGGCCTTGTCACCGCCGCACTTGCCTTCTCCGCATTTGCCTTCCGCCGGGGCCTTGTCACCGCCGCACTTGCCTTCTCCGCATTTGCCTTCAGCCGCGGCCTTGTCACCGCCGCACTTGCCTTCTCCGCATTTACCCTCGGCCGCGCCTGTATCGCCTCCGCATTTGCCTTCTTGACCGTCGGCAACTATGTAGCCGCTCTCAGACGCAGTTACCGAAAAAGGATTCTCGGCAGCATTGACGATCGGCGACGCAGCGAGTGCTATCGCAAAGGTCGCGCCTAAAGCAGCTGCTACCGTCTTCAATTGTTGTTTCCTAGCCATCAATTCCATCTCCTTACCAGATTATGTAATACGGCACGCCCTCCGCGAATCGCGAAAACCCCGCTGTTTAGCCCGGGAACACCCTTTTCAGAAAGGTGGGCATTGCGAGCGTCAACGACATAGACCGGACTTTTCGTCGAGAGGTTCCAAAATTTCCTGGAATTCATCGATTTTCCCGTTATCCGTCCTGACGGGGACGCATATGCGGGAACAGCAATACATCCCGGATCGACGCCGAATCGGTCAATAACATGACCAGCCTGTCGATCCCGATCCCCTCGCCGGCGGTGGGCGGCATACCGTGCTCCAACGCCTGGATGTAATCGGCGTCATAGTGCATCGCCTCATTGTCGCCCGCCGCCATGGCTTCGACCTGCGCTCGGAACCGCGCCGCCTGATCATCCGGATCATTGAGTTCGGAGAATCCGTTCGCTATTTCGCGACCCGCCACAAATAATTCAAATCGGTCAGTCACGAAAGGATCCAGATCGTTGCGTCGCGCAAGCGGCGATACCTCGGCCGGATATTCGGTTATGAAAGTCGGTTGCATCAACCGCGATTCGACCGTCTTTTCGAATATTTCGGTTTGGATTTTACCGAGACCATAGCTGTCTTCGATGGGTACGCTGAATCGTGTCGCCAGGGAGCGGGCACTTTGGAGTTCATCGAGATCGCCCGCGACAATGCCGTCGTTCATCGCGGTGATCGAATGTTTTAACGTCATACGCTCGAACGGGCTCGAAAAATTCAGTAGACCGCCCTGATATTCAACGGTCGTCGCTCCGACAACCTCTCTCATCAAATGCTGAATCATGGCTTCGGTCAACCGCATCAAATCTTTATAATCGGCGTACGCCTCATAGAACTCCAGCATGGTGAATTCTGGATTGTGCCGCGTCGAAAGACCCTCGTTGCGAAAATTTCGATTGATCTCGAAGACCTTCTCCATACCCCCGACTACGAGACGCTTCAAATAGAGCTCCGGCGCAACGCGCAGGTACAATTGCATATCGAGCGCATTATGGTGCGTTATGAAAGGCCTCGCCGCAGCTCCACCCGGTATGAGCTGCATCATCGGTGTTTCGACTTCCAGGAAATCCCGTTCGTGCAAAAACTCTCGAATACATTCAATAATCTTCGATCGGGTCGCAAAAACCTTGCGACTGTCGTCGTTCATGATCAGGTCCAAGTAACGGTGGCGATAGCGCGCTTCCTGATCGGTCAAGCCGTGAAATTTCTCGGGCAACGGCCGCAGCGACTTCGTTATCAAGCGCAGATGGTCAACCATGACCGACAATTCACCGCGCTGCGTCCGAAACATAACCCCGCCCGCGCCGACGATGTCGCCCAGGTCCCACTTCTTGAATTCGGCGTATACACCATCGGGCAGCAAGTCGCGTTTGACGAACAACTGGATCTGGTCCGACATGTCCTTGATATGGGCGAACGTAGTTTTTCCTTGAACGCGCTGCGTCATCATTCGTCCCGCGACCATTACGCGAACATTTTGCTCCGCCAACTCTTCCGCGGTCGTGTCTTTGAATCGCCGCTGTAGCGCTCCAGCCAACGCATCACGACGAAAATCGTTCGGATAGGCCTGCCCAGCTTCGTGCAAAGCCTTGAGTTTGGCCCTACGTTGAGCAATGAGCTGTGATTCGGTACTACTGTCTTTCTGCTTCACCATCTGAAGTCGTTGATTCGTCTAAAAGATCGCTGAAAATGTTAGCAGCGAACGCCCTCGGCGCCACCACCGCACGGATTCTTACAAACCCTGTTTCAAACCCGCCTCAATGAATTGATCTAGGTCGCCGTCCAAAACTGCCTGCGTATTTCCCGTTTCGACCCCGGTACGCAAATCTTTGATGCGGGACTGATCGAGCACATAAGATCGGATCTGGCTACCCCAGCCAATATCCGCCTTAGCCTCCTCGAGCGCCTGCTGTTCGGTGCTACGCTTTAGCATCTCCTGTTCGTAGAGTCGCGCTCGCAGCAGCTTCATCGCTTGATTCCTGTTCTTATGCTGCGACCGTTCGTTCTGACACTGCACCACGATCCCGCTCGGATTATGCGTGATACGCACAGCGGAATCCGTCTTGTTGACGTGCTGCCCGCCGGCCCCACTCGCGCGGTAAGTATCAACGCGCAAATCAGCTGGGCTAATCTCGATTTCGATGTTGTCGTCCACTTCCGGCGACACAAAAACCGAAGCGAACGAAGTGTGGCGGCGGTTGCCGGAATCGAAGGGCGACTTTCGCACGAGCCGGTGTACGCCGGTCTCGGTTCGAAGCCAGCCGAATCCATACTCGCCCTCGAACTTTATAGTAGCACTTTTGATACCCGCAACTTCACCGGGCGACACCTCAATTAACTCCGTGCGAAAGGCATGGTTTTCGCCCCAACGCAGATACATCCGCAGCAACATCTCGGCCCAGTCTTGTGCTTCGGTACCGCCGGATCCTGCCTGGATGTCCACGAACGCGTTTGCCGGGTCCATTTCATTGGAAAACATACGGTGAAACTCGAGGGGCTCGAGCCGGGCCTCGGCCGCGTCAAGGTCGTCGCCGACGGCTACTACCGTCTCCGAATCGTCTTCCTCTTCGGCGAGCCGTAGCAATTCTAGCGCATCGTCCAGACCCGAGGCCAACTCAGTCAAGATCGACACGATCCGTTCGAGTTCGGCCCGTTCGCGCCCGAGTGCTTGTGCGCGTTGAGGGTTATCCCAAATCGCCGGATCTTCTAGCTCCCGGTTGACCTCTACCAGCCGCTCGGCTTTGCGATCGAAGTCAAAGATACCCCCTGAGCGAATGCACTCGGTCTTGAAGATCTTTGACGCGCAGCAGCAGCGGGTTGAGTTCCATAAGCGATCTCGCTCGAAATTTGCAGTGCGAATTGTATCGGCTGCGCCGGTTCGAGGGAATTGGTTTGCGAACCGAATTCTGTATCAATCGGTGAAATCGCGCGCGTGTTCCACGACTATCTGGAGCGATCTTGCGCCTCGGTATTCGTTGACGGAGAGACGGTAGGCGGCGTAGATCGCGGTACTGGCGCTTACCCAGACTTCATCGGCGGCACCAAACGCGATTGCGTTAACGCTCTTCGTCCCATCGCGTGGCTGCAGACGCATACGCACGTGGTTCTCCCCGACGATGCGTTTCTCGATAACGACGAAGGCTCCGTCGAACAGCGGCTCGGGAAACTCTTGCCCCCAGGGGGCGACTTCGGCCAACTGCTCGGCCAGCGCCAAAGAGAAATCCTCATCGCGGAGTTCTCCGTCGGTCACGATCTCGTGAACGATTCCGCTGTCGCCTACCTGCCGCCGTATTTCCGCGTCGAACGCATCGCTGAAATCAGCAAACGACCCGGCGGGCAGCGTCAAGCCGGCCGCCATCGCGTGCCCGCCGAATTTACTCAATAACCCGGGATTTTGCGCCGCAATCGAATCGAGGGCGTCGCGTAGATGGACACCGTGGATCGAGCGCCCGGATCCCTTGAGTTGCTGCCCTCCCGCCGGAGCGAAAACAATCACAGGGCGATGATAGCGGTCCTTGATCCGCGAGGCGATGATACCGACGACGCCTTGATGCCACTGTTCATCGAACAGGCAAAGTCCGCAACGCTGCTCGTCTCCTTCGCTTAACGGCATCGATTCGACGATCGCCATCGCCTTGGTCTTCATTTCCGATTCGATTTCCCGGCGTTCGCGATTCAAGTCATCGAGCTCGGCGGCTGCCCGGTCGCACTCGTTTTTGTCATCGGCGATAAGACATTCTATTCCCAAGGACATGTCCGCCAGGCGCCCGGCCGCATTGAGCCGGGGCGCGACGGTAAACGCCAGATCGGTCGATGTCACGCGGGGGATATCCCTGCCGGCCACCCTCAAAAGCGCGGCAACCCCCGGCTGTGATTTTCCGGCTCTGATCCGCGCCAGACCCTGGGCCACTAGTCGCCGGTTGTTCTGATCAAGCGGCACCACGTCCGCGACGGTGCCGAGCGCGACGAGATCGAGCAGCGTGCCGAGATGCGGGTAGGTAAGTCCTTCGGCCACGAACCAGTCGCGCTGTTGGAGACGCTTGCGCAACGCCAGCATCACGTAGAAAATCACTCCGACGCCGGCGAGCGTTTTGCTCGGGAAGAGATCTCCGGGAACGTTCGGGTCGACGATGGCATTGGCATCCGGCAGCTGATCTCCGGGCAAATGATGATCCGTGATCAATACGTCGATCCCAGCGGCACGGGCGGCTGCGACGCCTTCGAGGCTGGAGATGCCGTTGTCCACCGTGATCAGCAAATCTGGTTCCCGAGCGGCCGCCAATTCCACAATCTGCGTTGTCAACCCGTACCCGTACTCGAATCGATTAGGAACGATATAGGCAACCCGGCCGGCGCCCATCGCACGCAAAGCGCGTATGGCGAGGGCGCAACTCGTCGCGCCATCGGCGTCGAAATCGGCAACGATAGTGATCCTCGCGTTCCTCACTACCGCGGCCTCAAGCAACGAGACCGCGGTATCGATCCCACTCATCGAATCAGTCCTGTGCAAGCCCTCGAGCGAGACGTCCAGGGCGGCGGCGTCTACCGCGCCCCGCGCGGCCAGTACGCGCCGAATAACGGGGTGTAGGGTCGCCGGTAACGCGTCGCACGACGGAACGCTACGGCGGACGATCGCCGGTTCTGTCATATTCCGCCGCCTGTCCGCGGTCGCGCGCCCCGCCATATTTTCAGCAAGTTCCACGGGGTTAACGAATAGCGGTTTTTGTCGGTGATTAGTTGCACTTCCTTCACCCGAAACCGCCGTAATGCGCGCAGCAGTACCGGACACCAGAGCTGTTCCAACTCGCCGACACTGCCGAGAGGACCCTTTATGCCGACCGTACCTGTCGGCGACCCGGCGACGACTAGAGCATTTCTACCACCGCTGACTTTCTCGATGACGTCGCGTGGTTCCAATTCGGCGCACCAACGAAGCCCGAAACGGCGCGCGAATCCGGCCGCCAAAACATCGTCGCCAACCACGATGTCCGGTGGCGCGATCTGGACGTCCTCTACGCTCCCGTTGCCCCACGGCCAGATGGAATTGATCGGCGGGATCCCGCGAGCTTCGCGCTCGGCGTTGACCGCTGCACCGTGCAGTAACATCTGCGCGTCGTTCGTCAGTCTCATTAATGCCGCGGCGCCTTCGCCCCGGGGGAGATGATCGGAAATGGAACGCCCGTTGGCGGCATTTGGCGAACTCGTGACCACCGTAGCCGCGTGTCCCGAGCGGAAATACCAGCGGCCTGGATACGTGCCACGCGAGATGCCTAAACCAGGGACGCCGGTGTTGATTTCTTCGAGCAGTGAATCGGCCTCAGCGGCCGACGGCAGTATGTCTGGGCTATTGAAAAGCAGGATCTTTGCGGGATCAGCGCGCAGATGTACGGGATCGGCACGCATGATGCCTTCGACAGCGTGCGTATCGTTATCGATCAGAGCGGTCAGGGCGGCGATCGGGAACGATACCGCGCGGTCGGACGGCGCGCCGCATAGCGTGATCAAATTCTGCTCGATCGAAACGCCTTCGATCGGATGCCCGGTGGCTCGGGCGAGTATCAACGACAACGCGGGCCATCTGGCGGCATCGAGTTGGCCGCCGGATTCTTCGAACAACCAGGCGGGAAAACCCGGTACGAACAACACCAGCCGCCCCATCGGCTTTACTTAACCCGCATATTTCATGAAGGGAACGGAATTCAGGGGAAATTTGACCCAGAAGGTTGGACAAATACCCGAACAAGCATAGCCGTAGCTATGGTTGGAGGGGGTTTGTTCAAGATTCATCGTCAAATTTTTCCTGAAACCGTTCAGGTGCAAGCCGTCCCGTTGGCAACCGTGCAACAATGACCCTAAACGGTTGATTGACGGCGCAAGCATACCGTTTCGAAACCGCCTTCGTGGAATATGCGGGTTAATCGGCACCGGGTGCCGGCGACGCCCTCAGTTCCATGCGCGTTCTCGGGTTAAAGATTTTCGAGGATCGCGCGTTTGACGGCGTCGACCTCCGCCGGGATCTCGATGACCCCGCCCTCGCTTTGTTTTATGGCGGTATCCGGATCTTTGAGCCCATGCCCGGTAAGGGTACAGGTGATCAGGGAACCCGCCGGAATATTCCCGTTCTCGACATCGCGCAGAACACCGCCGACGGATATTGCCGATGCGGGCTCGCAGAAAACGCCTTCTTTTTCGGCCAGCAGACGCTGCGTGCTCAGGATTTCGTCGTCACTCAAGCTCGCGAACGCACCGCCGGACTCGTTGACGGCAGCCCACGCGAGCGCCCATGACTGAGGCTTGCCGATACGGATGGCGGTCGCGACCGTCTCGGGCGCATCAACCATTTCGCCGCGAATGAAAGGCGCCGCGCCCGCCGCCTGATAGCCGAACATACGCGGGCGCGCCGGCACTACGGCGCCCGATTGGTAGCGACAATGTTCTTCACAGAAAGAACACGAGGCCGTCGCCGGCGTCGTCGCGGCGTACTCGCTGAAGCCAACCCAGTAGGCGCTGATGTTGCCCGCGTTGCCCACCGGGATCCCGTGGATGTCGGGGGCCCTGCCCAGCGCATCGACGATTTCGAATGCCGCTGTTTTTTGGCCCTGCAGGCGATACGGATTAATGGAATTCACGATGGTTACCGGGGCCGCGGAAGCTATCTCTTTGACGATCTGCATGCCGTCGTCGAAATTGCCTTTGATCTGGAGCACGCACGCGCCTTCGATCATCGCCTGCGCAAGCTTCCCCAGGGCTATTTTGCCTTCCGGGATCAACACGAATGCGCGGATCCCTGCGCGCGCCGCATATGCCGCCGCGGACGCCGAGGTATTACCCGTCGACGCGCAGATTATCGCCTGGCTGCCTTCGGAGACTGCTTGCGTTGCGGCCATTGTCATACCCCGATCCTTGAACGAACCGGTCGGATTCTGACCTTCGAATTTAGCGTAGAGCTCGATGCCCCTGCCGATTTTCTTTTCGATATTCTCCAGTCTAATCAGCGGCGTATCGCCTTCGCACAAAGTGATAACGCGAGTCCCGTCGGCTACCGGTAGACGCGTGCGATAGCGCTCGATGATCCCGCCGTAGTGGTATGGAGGGGTCATGCCAGTGGTTCCATGCGTATCCTGACGACCTGGTCGTGTATCTGCGGCAGCGCTTCGATTTCTGCTAACGCCCGATTCATTGCGCGCTCGACGACGCCGTGGGTGAGTATCACCACCGGTACGGTGGACGCACCGTCGGCCGGCTCCTGTTGCAGGATCGCTTCGATACTGATGCCGCCGCTACCGAGGATCCGGGTTACATCGGCGAGAACGCCCGGCTGGTCGACGACGTTCAAACGCAAATAATAGGCCGTTTCGACGCGTTCCATGTCGACAACGGGGATCCGTGCCAGCGCGTCCGGTTGAAACGCCAGATGCGGCACGCGATTCTCCGGATCGCCGGTCAGCGCTCTGACCACGTCTACGAGGTCGGCGACGACCGCCGATGCCGTGGGCTCGGCTCCCGCGCCCGCACCGTAATAGAGGGTGGGGCCGGCCGCATCCCCGGTGATCATCGCCGCATTCATCACCCCGTCCACATTGGCCAGTAGTTTCCGCGACGGTATCAGCGTCGGGTGGACACGCAACTCTATACCTTCGGTTCCCTGGCGGGCGAAGCCCAGGTGCTTGATCCGATATCCGAGCCGGCTCGCGTATTCGACATCGGCCCGCGAGATGTGGCGGATCCCTTCGACGTAGACACTGTCGAATTGCAGCGGGATCCCGAATGCTATCGCGGCCAGGATCGTTAGCTTGTGGGCAGCGTCGATACCGTCAATGTCGAACGACGGATCGGCCTCGGCGTATCCGAGCGCCTGGGCCTCGGCCAATACGTCGTCGAATTCGCGGCCGGCGTCGCTCATCGCCGTTAAAATGTAATTGCAGGTGCCATTAATGATTCCTGCCAGCCAGTCGACCCGGTTACCGGCCAGCGCCTCACGGGTGGCCTTGATGACCGGGATGCCGCCGGCTACCGCCGCCTCGAATGCAACCATTGTATGGGTGCGATGCGCAGCCTCGAAAACCTCATTGCCATGCAGTGCAATGAGAGCCTTGTTGGCGGTTACGACGTGTTTTCCGTTTTCGAGTGCCGTGATCACTAGTTCTTTCGCCGGTTCGGTACCCCCGATCAGTTCGACGACCACCTCGACGTCCGGATGTTCGACCACCTCGGCGGCGTTTTCGAACAACGCGACGCCGGTCAGGTCAAACGACCGCGGCCGTGTAATGTCGCGGGCACTTGCGGCGACGATCTCGATCGATCGGCCTGCTCTGCGGTTGATAACATCAGCGTTTCGCCGTAGTACGGTGACGGTCCCGCCCCCGACCGTCCCGAGGCCCAGAAGGCCGATTCTTACTGGAGGCAACGACGACATAAGACGATACTCAAGACTTAGCGGACACGGCGTCCGAACCGAGATTAGCGGCGCGGAGCATATCCTTGATCCCGCGCACCGCCTGGCGGGATCGGTGGATGTTCTCGATCAAAGCGAAGCGTACGAATTCGTCACCATACTCACCAAAACCGATCCCGGGCGAAACCGCGACTTTCGCGTCGCGCAACAACAACTTGGTAAACTCGAGAGAGCCCATCGCACGATAGGCCTCCGGCAGCCGCGCCCAAACGAACATCGTGGCGCGCGGCGGCTCGACGTCCCAACCAGCCGCATTCAATCCTTCGCAGAGTACGTCGCGCCGAGCCTGATATAGGGCGCGGATCTCGCCAACGCAATCTTGCGGGCCCTCTAAGGCGGTGATTGCGGCGACCTGAATCGGCGTGAAAGTGCCGTAATCCATATACGACTTCAAGCGGCCGAGCGCGTTAACGAGTTCACGGTTACCGACCATGAAGCCGACTCGCCAACCGGGCATATTATAGCTCTTGGACAAGGAGAAAAATTCTACCGCGACATCCTTCGCTCCCGGCACTTCCATGATCGACGGTGCCGTATACCCGTCGAATACCAGATCTGCATACGCCAGATCGTGAACGACAAAAATATCATTTTCGCGAGCAATCTCGACGATGTGCTCGAAAAAATCCAAGTCCACGCACTGGGCCGTCGGGTTACTGGGGAAATTCAGTAGCAGCATTTTCGGTTTTGGCCACGAATTTCGGATCGCCGTCTGGAGTTCGTGAAAAAAATCGATATCTGGCCCGATTGGCACGTGCCGAATATCCGCGCCGGCAATCACGAACCCATATGGATGGATCGGATAAGCGGGATTCGGAACCAGCACGCCATCTCCGCGATCGATGGTGGCGAGCGCGAGATGCGCCAGACCTTCCTTCGAACCGATGGTAACGATGGCCTCTTGTTCGGCGTCGATTTCAACTTCGTAACGACTCGCATACCAACGTGATATGGCTCTGCGCAACCGCGGAATTCCACGCGAGACGGAATAACGATGTGTGTCGCCGCGACGGGCGACCTCGACCAGCTTCTCGACGATATGCTTCGGCGTCGGCTGGTCCGGGTTCCCCATTCCGAAGTCCACGATATCTTCTCCGCGTCGACGCGCGGCTAGCTTCAATTCGTTGACTTGATTGAATACGTAAGGTGGAAGCCGCTCAATTCGCGGGAACTCTTTAGCCAAAATGATTACACTACTTTCTAGGGAAGTTCAGCCTATGCTGCACAGGCTCCTATCGTTCGCACGCCGGCGACCGGCCGGCGCCCGGACGACGATGAAATATACCATGAACCGTCCCCGAAAATGTCCGGGTGGTCGGTAAGAAGCGGACCTGGCACGAACAATTATGACCGGTACAGCAATCGACACCGCCACTGAGACCCTGCTCGCACCGACGGGTATCGAGATCCGCGATCTGGAAAACGTCCTCCGCACTCTCGCGGGGAGGACCGTCGACATCGCCGACCTGTATTTCGAGTGTTCGCGAAGCGAGTCCTGGAGCCTCGAGGACGGTATCGTGAAGGAGGGTTCCTATGCGCGGGATCAAGGCGTCGGCGTGCGCGCCGTCAGCGGCGAAAAGACCGGTTTCGCCTATTCGGACGAATTGGCATTGCCGGCCCTGCGCAGAGCCTCCGAGACAGCCCGAGCGATCGCGCGCCAAGGCCAATCGCGCGCGATACGCGTGGTGTCCGAAACTACGGCACCGACGCTCTATGCGGCGCTCGACCCGTTGGCGAGCGTCGCAACCGAAAAAAAATTGCAGCTTTTGAGATCGCTGGACAATCGCATCCGCAATGCCGACGGCCGCGTACGGGAAGTAATAGTCAGCCTTACGGGACGTTATTCTTCGATCATAGTCGCGGCATCGGATGGAACCCTGGGAGCCGATCACAGACCGCTAGTGAGACTGAACGTTAACGTGATCGTCGAACAAAACGGGCACCGCGAATCTGCGAGCTACGGTGGTGGTGGCCGTACCGGTTATGACTGTTTCTTCGATCACGGAAAGGCCGAGTCGATCGCCGATGAAGCGTTGCGCCAAGCGCTGGTAAACCTGGACGCCGGCGACGCGCCGGCGGGAGAGATGCGCGTAGTACTGGCGCACGGCTGGCCCGGGATCCTGCTGCATGAAGCAATCGGACACGGTCTCGAAGGTGATTTCAACCGCAAGGGCACCTCGGCGTTTGCCAATCGCGTCGGAGAGCGGGTCGCCAACGAAAACTGTACCGTCGTTGACGACGCTACTTTGATCGATCGCCGCGGGTCGCTCGCGATCGACGACGAAGGCGTGGCCGGCCAAAACACGACCTTGATCGAAAAAGGCGTGCTGCGCGGCTACCTGCAGGACAAACACAACGCCCGCTTGATGGGCGTACCGTCGACGGGTAACGGGCGCCGTCAATCTTATTCACATCGTCCCATGCCGCGGATGACCAATACCTACATGCTGCCCGGTAAATTCGACCCCCAGGAAATCGTCGAGAGTGTGGACAAAGGGCTCTATGCCGTTAGTTTCGGCGGCGGACAAGTCGACATCACGAATGGGAAATTTGTGTTCAGTGCAAGCGAAGCCTATTTGATCGAAAACGGGAAGGTAACCGCACCCGTCAAAGGCGCCACCCTGATCGGCGACGGGCCGGATGTACTGACCCGCGTGAGCATGATCGGAAACGACCTCGAACTCGACAACGGGGTCGGAACGTGCGGCAAAAACGGCCAGCAGGTACCAGTCGGCGTTGGTCAGCCGACGTTACGGATCGACGACCTCACGGTCGGCGGTACCAATACCGGCTGAACAGCCGGTGGAGAGCGGCCGCGATGGGGTAGTTTCCGAGGCGCTCGGCTCCCCTGACGGTGCCCGGGCGCTACTGGATTTACTCATAATACTCCAGCAAATTCCGATAGTTACAGATCCAGATGAGGTGTTTGCCGCGTGCCGGAGATCGTGACGACGATTTGGGATTGTCCCGGTTGATAGCGTCAGCTGCGGATTGATCCTGATCAACCCGGGCTCCCGAGTGCTCGTCTAAACTCCGGGTCCTGTTCCTACCGTGCCGATTTTTCAATACAGCTTTGATCAACGGCGAACAACCCGATTTCGGAGTAAAAAGACATCATGACTTTAGTCGAATCCGCGGCAGCCGCCGTAGCCCGACTGGACTTCGATGAAGTCCAGCGTCAGTATTTCTTTCAGGACGAGGCGGTGGTCGTCGATTCCTTCATCCCCGAAGCGGAGTTGGCACCGATCGTAGGCGAACTGAACGGACTACGGTCCGAGATGCACCGTAGCCACGTTCCGGGCATCAAAAAGAGCAGCAGCGTCAGCCGGCACATCCTGGATCGAGAGATCCCCGCGATCCGGGAGATGTACCAGTCGGGCGCGATGGTCGATTTTCTAAACAAACTCACCGACCGAGAGCTTCATTTCTGCCCCGAGGCCGATCCGCATACCTGCACGCTGTATTGTTATCTTGATAAAGGAGACTATTTCGGCGGCCACTTCGACACGAACTACTACCGAGGTACGCGATTCACGGTCCTACTGGGCTTGGTAAACGATACGGAAAGCAAGCTCGTCGCGGAACTCTACAAGAAGGACGACTCCCGCAAGAACCGGGTAGTCGAGGTATCACTGAAACCCGGGACTCTGGTGGTATTCAACTGCCATCGGCTTTATCACTGGGTGACGCCGCTGGGTAGCGACGAGGAGCGTATTGTGCTGGCGATGGAATACGTGACCGACACTCGCCGGAGCCGCTTTCAGCAGGCCTTTTCGAATCTCAAGGACGCGGTCATTTATTTCGGTTTCAAGGAGACGTTCAACCCGCGTTAACGCCTTTCCCACCGCGTTTCCCGGTCAAAACCGTTCGAGTTCCGGATGCGGCAATTTGCCGCCGTGGACATGCATAGCGCCGAACTCAACGCAGCGGTGCAAGGTCGGGATCGCTTTGCCGGGATTCAAAAGGCCAGCAGGGTCGAAGGCGTCCTTGATCGCATGGAACATAGCTAATTCCGACGCCGAAAACTGGACGCACATTTGATCGAGTTTTTCCACCCCGACCCCGTGCTCGCCGGTTACTGTGCCCCCAACCTCGACACAGAGTTCCAGGATCTCGCCACCGAGCCGCTCCGCCGCCTCGAGTTGACCATCGTCGTTGGCATCGTAAGCGATGAGCGGGTGGAGATTGCCGTCACCGGCATGGAACACATTCGCCACCGGCAAGCCGTATTGCTCCGATAATTCCGCGATCCGCTGGAGCACTACCCCCAGATTACGGCGCGGGATCGTCCCGTCCATGCAGTAATAGTCCGGGGCGATACGGCCCATCGCCGGAAACGCGGCCTTACGGCCCATCCAGAATCGCAAACGTTCTTCTTCCGTCGCCGAAACCCGCGTCTCGACGCAACCATGGAGCTCAAAAATGTCCCGGACCGTGCCCAACTGCGTGTCGACCTCGTCCGGTGTGCCGTCTAATTCGCACAAAAGAATCGCCGTCGCGTCGCGCGGATAGCCCGCCTGGCAATAATCTTCGGCCGCCCGGGTCGCGAGTCGGTCCATCATTTCCAACCCCGCCGGTATGATGCCTGCCGCGATCACACCGGCGACCGTATCGGCGGCTGCCGCCACGGTATCGAATGCTCCCAACAGCACCCTCGCGACCGGTGGAAGCGGCAGCAATTTCACCGTGATCTGCATAATGATGCCGAGCATTCCTTCGGAGCCGTTCAGCAGTGCCAACAAATCGTACCCCGGGCTGTCGAGCGCCGCCCCCCCGAGCGTCAACCATTCCCCGTCCGCCGTCAGGATCTCGACCTGGAGGACGTTGTGAACGGTTAGCCCGTATTTGAGGCAATGCACGCCGCCTGAATTCTCTGCAACGTTGCCGCCGATCGAGCATGCAATTTGGGACGAAGGATCCGGCGCGTAATACAAACCGTGGGCTGCTAATGCCTCGGAGACAGCGATATTCCTAACCCCCGGTTCGACAACCGCAACTAGATTCTCAGCGTCGATCTCGACAATCCGATTGAATTTCGCGAGGCTCATCAGACAGCCGTCCGCGAGCGGCAGTGCGCCGCCCGACAGCCCCGTACCCGCGCCCCGGGCAACGATAGGGACATCGTATTCGGCACAGATTTTGACTACGTCCTCTACCTGCTTACGTGTTTCGGGCATCACGACTACGCGCGGCACTTGTTGATAGGCGGAGAGCCCGTCGCACTCGTAGGGCCTTTTGTCTTCGATTTCGGTGAGCAACGCCTCTGGCGGCAACACTTCGGTCAAGGCGTTTTCGAAATTCACTGGCTGTTCTTGCCCGGACAAATCATCCCCTGATGGTACCACCACGACCCCAGTCGCCGAAACGGAAAACCGCTCACCGTCCGCCATGAAGCTGAAGCCAATTTGCTTAGCGGCGGGCGATGGTCGCCCCGCGGTCATGCTTCAAACGGAACGCTAGGACGGCCGCGTGGTCCATCCGATAGATTTGTTCGCCAGACACCGGCGATAACGCGGTTGGCCTCGGTAGGCTCCAATCGGTTGGTGTTCTGAAACAACGCGTCTGCGTAAATCCGAGGAATTGACCAATGCGAAATCGACGACTTAGTGAGCGCCGGCAAGTAACGCTCGATCGGTTGTGCGGCGGCGTCCCCGAAGGCATTTATCGGTCGGAGGGGAGCCCTGCAGCCGCACTGGCGACTACCCTGATTAACTCGCTATAATAACTTACGAATTAGACAGTTATAGCTAACCACTCGACCACCTTGGAACCCCTTAGAAATCGATGGCCGAAGAAATTCTCGTTAACGTAACACCTCAGGAAACGCGGGTTGCGTCGATCGAGAATGGCGTTCTACAGGAGGTCGTTGTCGAACGCAGCCGCAATCGCGGTTTAGTCGGCAACATCTACCTCGGCCGCGTCAACCGCGTTTTGCCGGGAATGGGCGCGGCATTCCTCGATGTCGGCCTCGACCGCACGGGCTTTCTTCACGTGTCCGACATAGCGCAGGCCGATAAAATCGCGGACGCCAATGGGGGGGACGTCCCGATTGAACAAGTGCTTAATGAGGGGCAGCAGTTGTTGGTTCAGGTCACGAAGGACCCGCTCGGGACCAAGGGCGCCCGTCTCACCACATTTTTGAGTATCCCGTCGCGCTACCTAGTGTTCATGCCGCACTCTACTTCGCTAGGGATATCGCAGCGGATCGAAAACGACGACGAGAGACGCCGCTTAAGAGATCTGTTGATCGAGCTGGAACCGGCCTTGGACAACGTCGAAATCGACGAATACGCGGCCGGGGCCGACGCGAGCACAGCCGACCCGGAGTGCCTCGGACCTGTAAAAACCAGAGAAAGCGGAGGCTACATCGCGCGGACTGCGGCCGAAGGCGCGACTAGCAATGAGATACGCGATGACATGGCGTTTCTGCAGCGACTGTGGCAGTCCATCTCCGCCCGCATCGAAGCCGCCACCGTTCCGTCGGTAATTTATGAAGATCTACAATTGGTGTTCCGGACGATCCGCGACCTGTCGGCCGCTCAAGTGGAAAAGATCCGTATCGATTCCAAAGAAACCTTCGCCAAGGTCCTGGATTTCGCGCACCAGTTCACCCCGGAGCTCGTTTCGCGTATCGAACACTACCCGGGCGAACGACCGATCCTCGACCTATACTCGACCGAAGACGAAATCCAACGCGGACTCCAACGTAAGGTCGACCTCAAGTCAGGCGGTCATCTAATCATCGACCAAACCGAGGCGATGACGACCATCGATGTCAACACCGGCGGATTCGTCGGCCATCGAAATCTCGAAGAGACGATTTTCAAGACGAATCTAGAGGCGACGCAAGCGATCGCGCGACAGCTGAGATTGCGCAATCTGGGTGGGATAATCATTATAGATTTCATCGACATGGCCGGTGAAGACCACCAGCGACAAGTACTGCGCGCGCTGGAAAAAAGCTTAGAGCGAGACCACTCGAGGACCGCCGTCAGCGAAGTAACGTCCTTGGGCCTCGTACAAATAACTCGCAAACGCACGCGCGAAAGCCTCGAGCATGTATTGTGTGAACAGTGTCCGACATGTGCCGGGCGTGGTTCGATCAAATCTGCAGAATCCGTATGCTATGAAATCTTCCGAGAAATATTACGGGAGGCGCGGCAATTCGAGGCTAAGAAGCTGCTGGTAGTGGCATCGCAAACCGTGGTCGACATTCTTCTCGACGAGGAGTCCACTAGCGTAGTCGAATTAGAAGAGTTCATCCGGATCCCGATCCGCTTTCAGGTCGAATCGGCCTACACACAGGAACAGTATGACGTTGTTCTTTTGTAGGGCGAACACATGCGCACGTTGATAGAACGCTTCGTTGGATCGCTGTGGACGATGGTCGCCGCTCTCATCATTTTGGCGGCGACATTGGTCAGCATAATCCGTTTGATGCTGCCCCAAATTGACCAACAACGCGATGCCATCGAAATTTGGCTCAGTGATGTCGTTGGGAGGCCAATCGAGATTGGCCAGGTGAGCGCGTCGTGGCACGGATGGACGCCGACAATCGACGTCGCCGACCTCGTATTGCTTACCTCCGACCGTAAAACCGAACTCATACGCTTCGACTATGCGGCGGTAGACATCTCTCCGGTGAACTCACTAGCAGAACGAAAACTCGTCCCACACCGCTTGATCGTCGGCGGCATGCGCGTAGCGCTAGAGCGCGACCTCAAAGGTACGATCTCCGTAGCCGGAATGCGGCCAAGTCGCTGGCCGGTGGCCCGGTGGTTACTAGAGCAGCAGAACTTCACTTTGCGTGACGCACATATCACTTTCAAAGACGCAGCGCGAGCGCTCTCTCCGCTGCAATTCTCGGACGTCACGCTCTCGATTACGCACGACGCAGGACAACAGAAGATTGCCGGCACGCTCCGCAGGGATGGCCGCGAAGTCGAACGCTACGTCTTCGCGCTGCGCACCACCGGCGACATCCTGGGATCGTCATGGGCCGGTGATCTATTTGTCGATATTCAGCACGGCGAAGCCGGATCGACGCTCGCTCTAGCCGGATGGACCGACAATCGTATCGTCGGCGGCGAAGTAGACGCCAAAATATGGAGCCGATGGGAAAACGCCAAGCTACAGCGAGCGGCCGTCGAAATCGAGAGCTCCACGATACGCGTTTCGGGCTCGAAGACAGATTTGATCGACCGTATCGACGCGGCAGGAATAGCCTTGCGGGTCGCGGACGGGTGGTCATTTGAATTCGACCGATTACAGATCGATTCGGTGGGAGACCAGGGTACGCAAAAGAATGTAGCGGTGCGTTGGAGAAACCGTCGCGGAGAACCCCCGTTCGTTGCTTTTCGAGCGAGCAACTTGCACATTCCGGAGCTGGTGCCGCTGCTAAAAAGTAGCATCGTCGCCGATGAAAATCTGTTATCCGAACTCAGCGCACTGAATCCGCGCGGCGCGGTGAACGGCATCCTCGGGGCAGTAGCATGGGAAGGCGACCGTACGTCACGTTACTTTTTCTCGACCTCGGTCAACAATCTGTCGGTCGGTGAATCTTCCAACGCACCGGCGATCAGCGGACTCGATTTCACCCTGCACGCCAACCAAAAAGGCGGTTTCATGCGCACCGACGAAACCGATGGTGTCATATTGCAAAGTGAGCGCTGGTTAGTTCAGCCGCTCGAGTTGCAAAAGGTCTCGGGCGGCGTCCGGTGGAAACGCGGCCGTGACAGTTTGAGCGTTACGACGGATCTTCTCGAGGTCCGAGCGGAAACGATCGACTTTTCCACGAGCGGAAGCCTTACGTGGAACAACCGTAAGGGACCCGACCTAAACCTCATTACACGCATTAACTCCGGCGATTTGGCGCGCTTGCATTTGCTTGTTCCGGCCGGGAAATTGCCCCCGCGCGGCGAAAAATGGCTGCGCGGCGCGTTTCGCTCCGGACAGCTCAAACCAAGCGGCATACTAGTCCGTGGAAACCTAGACGACTTTCCGTTTGACGACGGGAGCGGCACGCTCAAAGGCCTATTCGAGGTCGTCGACGTCGATCTCAAATACGGTTCTAAATGGCCGATCGCGAACGCAGTCGCGGCTACCGTCGCATTGGACAATCGCCGGGTTTCGACGTCGATACATGAAGGCCGCATCTATCAAGCGGACGTCGGCGGGGCAACGATCGAGATACCAGACCTGTTCACCCGCAAAAGAGTCGCGCGCGTTCGCGGATCGACACGGGTCACGCATGAAGAGCTTGGCGTGTTCATTACCGAAAGTCCGCTCAAGAACACAAAGGCCGCGCGCTATAATGACGTCGACATCGACGGTGATTTCGGTTTGACCTTGGACATGAATCTCGGCCTTTCTCCGGGCAGCGAGAAAGACGTGCTCGGCCTATTGCATTTTTCCGGAAACAGAATCCATTCGACGAAGCAGCGACTTACTCTCGAAGAAGTCGCCGGCGACATCAGTTTCACCCGTTACGACTGGTATGGCGAAGGACTTGATGCGGTTTTCGAAGGTGACCGGGTGGGCGTCGTTTTGAATGGCGGATTGGACGATCCGAACTACGATACGGAATTTCGCATGATCGGAACTTCCGACGCGAAACAACTATTCAAATATATTGAACGCTACGCCCCGATCCTAAACGCCTGGCTAACCGAAGGAAGCTTGGGCGCGTCGATCGCGGGTCGTCTGCCGTGGAAAGCCGTGCTCACGATACCGGAAGCCTCGGAAGACGGCACCGCGGCACCGAAACGTTTGACGGTCGAATCCAGTCTTCTGGGTCTGAACGTCGACTTGCCCTGGCCATTCGGAAAATCACGGGCGGAACAAAAGCCGCTCACGATTCGAACGGAAACGAGTCACAACGGAGATCGCCTGACCCGGATCGATTTCGGCAGTACGGTCGATATCGAAATCGACCAAATCCGAAGTGACGACGGAACGCTTGAAACGCGGCGCACGGAGATCCTGTTCGGAGATGTTTCGCCGGTATTCAATCGCAAACAGGGGCTGATGGCCCGAGGGCAAATAGACCGGCTGCCGATCAACGAGTGGGCGGCTTTTGCCAGCGCCGCTGCGGGCTCCGCCGGCGACGATAGGGCGGATTTCCCAATCAGCTTTGATGTCGACGTCGAGAACCTGGAAATGCTGGGGCGTACCTTTCGAAGAGTGAATTTAAAAGGTGGGAAGACGGAATCTTCGTGGCAAGTCAGCATTTCCGGCCAGCAGGTGCTCGGCGACGTTACGATCCCGAAGGCAGCACCGGAACAAGCTATTGTGCTCAATTTCGAACGCCTAATGCTCGAAAAGGCGGAGGCCGGCAAAGATCTGCAGCCGATCGATCCACGAGCGTTGCCGGCGATTAATTTGACTTGCGATTCACTGCGATTCGGTGGAATCGATCTCGGTACAGCGGAATTGATAACGACACGGATGGAAAACGGCTTAAAGCTGGAGAAGTTGAAATTCTCACAATCAAATTTCAACTTGCAGGGCAGCGGAGACTGGCTGTTGGAAGCAGACGTGCACCGGTCTCGCATCGATCTTCGCGTAACCGGTAAAACGCTGAGCGGGTTGCTCAAGAGCTTCGATTACGAGGTCGCAAACATCGACGGCGGCGCTACCGACATTAAGATCGAGGCGGCTTGGGGGGGAATGCCGGTTGATTTCGCGCTCGATAAACTGCACGGTAGTTTCAGTCTGCACGTCGAGGAAGGACGCTTTCTGGATATCAACCCTGGTAGCGGCCGGCTGTTCGGATTGCTCAGTCTGCAGACCCTGCCGCGGCGGTTGTCGCTCGATTTCAACGATCTGTTCAAGAAGGGGTTTACCTTCGACAAGATCGAAGGCGTCTTCGAGTTGGATCGCGGAAACGCCTATACGAACAGCTTGCTGATGAACGGGCCGTCCGCTCGGATTGATATTTCAGGTCGAACGGGCCTCGCCGATCAGGACTATGACCAACGGGTAACCGTCACTCCGGCATTGTCGAACACGATACCGGTTGCAAGCGCCTTGTTCGGCCCCGCGGGAATAGGAGTAGGTGCGGTGATCTACCTCGGACAGAAAATGTTTAAATCCATTCCCGAGCAGGTCGACAAATTCTTGAGCCGCGAATACTCTATTACAGGCCCCTGGGAGCAGCCTGTAATAGAGCGTATCTGATCGGATGCCGCAAGCATACGGGCACATTGCGGCGGCCCCTGTAGCCACCGTGACCATGGCATCCTCTTGTAGTACAGAGACCGATCGTGGTCGCCGTCGTTATCCGTCAGTTAGCGCCCGATCCACGGGATGCCTGATCGCTCGCAGATGCGGCACAACGCGGATCGTCGCCGTCCGACATATGAGACGTTCTCGCCGGTGATTTCTAAGTTCGAGTTGACCGCCGAGGCCCTCGCGATGTGCACGAACCCGCGCGATCCGCATATCGTCGTCGCTATGTCCGGCGGCGTCGATTCCTCGGTCGCGGCCTTGCTGCTCAAGCGTGCCGGCTACCGAGTATCGGCCGTCTTCATGAAGAACTGGAATGACACGGACGCTGACGGGCGCTGCCGCTGGGAAGATGACGTCGAAGACGTGCTGTCCGTTTGCGAAAGCCTGGACATTCCCGTCAACACGGTGGACCTGTCGCAGGCCTATCGAGATAGCGTGTTCGATGAGTTCATCGGCGAATATCGCCGCGGCAGAACACCGAATCCGGATATCCTGTGTAATCGCGAGATCAAATTCAAGGCATTCTTGCAACACGCGCTCGGAACAGGGGGTGACATTATCGCGACCGGACATTATGCGAAATCCGATTTCGCAAACGGGGCACGGGCATTATGCAAAGGTACCGATCGTGGGAAGGATCAAAGCTATTTTCTATACGCTATCGATCAAAGCGCGCTGGCGCGGGTCGTCTTCCCCGTTGGCGGCCTTTGCAAGGGTGACGTTCGCAGAATTGCCCAGGAAGCGGGCTTAACGACGCACGCGAAGAAAGACAGCACCGGCATCTGCTTCATCGGAGAAAAGCGTTTTCGACGCTTCGTGAGCAACTATCTGCAGGCCGGACCGGGCGACATCCGCGGCACCGACGGTGTCATTCTCGGACGTCATGAAGGAGCGGCGTACTACACGTTGGGACAGCGCGAAGGCCTCGGGGTCGGCGGAGTACGCGGTTCCTCGGATGGTCCGTGGTTTGTGGTCGGGAAAGATGTCGAAAGCAACGAATTGATTGCCGCACAGGGGCACAACCACCCTCTGTTGATGAGCACGCGACTTGTAGCCGACACGCTGAGCTGGGTTTCAGGGTCTCCGCCGCCGGCGCCTTCGAAGTCCACTGCAAAGACCCGCTACCGCCAGCCCGATCAGGACTGTACGATCGTGCGGGTCGACGGAGATACGCTCGAAGCAGAATTTGAACAGCCGCAGCGCGCGGTTACCCCGGGCCAATCCATCGTATTTTACGATGGCGATCGCTGTCTCGGCGGTGGGATAATCGATCGAACGAGCTGAGAATCGTCCCACTGATTCGCGGCGGCCAAATTTACTCTACAACATGACGCGCGAATTGCCGATAATAGGGGGCTAATCGATCGACCGTAACGGAGTCATGATGAAAAACAGCTTTGATTCGCGCACGACCTTGAGTATCGGCGGTGTTGCATACGAAATTTTCAACATCGAAAGGCTGGCGGACCGCTTTCCCGTCGAACGCCTGCCCTACGCGCAGAAGATCCTACTCGAAAACTTGCTGCGCCATGAGGACGGGCGCAACGTGACCCGTGAAGATATCGAAGCCCTTGCCAACTGGGATGCGACGACGGAACCGTCGCGGGAAATCGCATTCACCCCGGCGCGCGTGCTGATGCAAGACTATACGGGTGTACCGGCGATCGTCGACCTTGCAGCGATGCGCGACGCCATGCGCGCACTAGGAGGCGACCCGGACGAAATTAATCCGCTGTCACCGGCAGAGTTGGTGATCGACCATTCGGTCCAGGTTGACGTCTTCGGTAGCCCCGAAGCGGCCGAGGACAATGCCAAAATCGAATTCGAACGGAATCGGGAACGCTACAGTTTTCTGCGGTGGGGGCAGCAAGCGTTTTCAAACTTCCAAGTCGTACCTCCAGATACCGGGATCGTCCACCAAGTTAACCTGGAGTATCTCGCGCGGACCATTTTTTCGAGCGAGAAAGAAGGCAAGTTGCTAGCGTATCCCGACACTGTCGTAGGTACCGATTCACATACCACCATGATCAATGGCATTGGGGTGCTCGGTTGGGGGGTCGGCGGAATAGAAGCTGAAGCCGCGATGCTCGGTCAACCCATTACGATGCTGATACCGCAGGTAGTAGGCTTCAAACTGACGGGCCAGGTGCCGGAAGGAGGGACGGCCACCGACTTAGTTTTGAGAATCGTCGAAATGCTGCGCGAGAAAGGAGTCGTCGGGAAATTTGTCGAGTTCTTCGGGCCCGGTCTCGACAATCTACCGCTCGCCGATCGGGCGACCATTGCCAACATGGCACCGGAATACGGCGCTACGTGCGGTATCTTTCCAATCGATACCGAGACCATCCGCTACCTCGAATTGTCCGGTCGCACACCGGATCAGGTCGCGCTCGTGAAAAGCTATGCCGAGACGACCGGCATGTGGCGCGATGCCGATACGCCGGAAGCTAGCTACTCGGACGTCCTCGTCCTCGATATGGGCGACGTCGAGCCAAGCCTTGCGGGGCCGAAAAGACCGCAAGATCGAATCGGGTTGAAATCGGCACGGCGGGCGTTCGCCGGTTTTCTTAGTGAAACGACAAAAGGCCGTGCCGCCGGCGGTACCTCGCGTGTTGCGCATGACGGCGAGGATTACGAATTGGCGGACGGCGCGGTAGTGATCGCAGCAATTACCTCGTGCACAAATACGTCTAATCCTTACGTAATGATGGGCGCGGGCCTGCTCGCGAAGAAGGCGAACGAGCGCGGCCTAAGGGCCAAACCGTGGGTCAAGACCAGCCTCGCGCCTGGCTCCACGGTAGTAACCGAGTATCTCGATAAAGCTGGGGTCAGCAGGCATCTCGACGCCCTGGGATTTCAAACGGTCGGGTACGGCTGTACGACCTGTATCGGTAATTCCGGCCCGTTGCCCATCCACGTCAGCGCTGCAATCGCCGATGGCGATCTGGTCGCATGCTCGGTGTTGTCTGGGAATCGCAACTTCGAAGGCCGTGTTCACGCGGAAGTTAAAATGAATTTTCTCGCCTCACCGGCGCTGGTTGTGGCCTATGCTCTCGCCGGTACGATGGATTTCGACATGGAGAAGGATCCCATTGGCGTGGACGGGAGCGGTGTGGCGATTTATCTCAAAGACATCTGGCCAAGTGCAGAGGAAATTCGAGATGCGGTGGCCTCTACGATCGACTCCCGGATGTTCGAGGTAAGCTACGCGAACGTATTCGACGGCGATTCGCGTTGGGCCGGCATCAAAGTGCCGGCGGCGAATCAATTCGAATGGGACGACAGTTCTACTTATATCAAGAACCCGCCCTATTTCACCGAGATGGGCATCACTCCCCGCGGCATCAAGCCGATCGAAGACGCCCGCGTACTTGCGTTGTTGGGCGATTCGATTACGACCGATCACATATCTCCAGCGGGAACTATCACGGCGGATAGTCCGGCCGGTCAATACCTGATAGAGAACGGAGTCGATCGGAAGGACTTCAATTCCTACGGGTCGCGCCGCGGCAATCATGAAGTAATGATGCGCGGAACGTTCGCGAACATACGGTTGAGAAATCAGCTCGCGCCCGGCACTGAAGGAGGATGGACCACCCATCAGCCTTCGGCGGAAACGATGACGATTTATGAAGCGGCCATGCGATATCAGGACGAAGGAGTCGCGCTGATCATACTCGCGGGTCAAGAATACGGTACGGGTTCGTCGCGCGACTGGGCGGCAAAAGGAACCCTGTTGCTCGGCGCGCGCGCCGTCATCGCGCAGAGTTTCGAACGCATCCATCGCAGCAACCTGGTGGGGATGGGCGTTCTGCCGTTGACCTTTCAAGACGGCCAAACAAGCGCTAACCTGGGCCTCTCAGGTACCGAGCGTTTCAGCATCGAAGGACTCGAGGCTGGTGCAAAAACCGTCACCGTGGTTGCCACTGGAAACGACGGCAATGAGACGAGTTTCGACTGCCGAGTACGCGTGGATACGCCAAAAGAGTGGGAGTACTATGAAAATGGCGGGATCCTGCAGTATGTATTGCGGCAATTGGCCGCGTGATGCGGTAATGTATCACTGTTAATCAGTACCCCGTCATAGATATTCTTGACGTGTTCAGAGCTTCGCTTAAGCTCCATTGCAAAATGCCGACCCGCGGCTCACACGATGCCCATACCCAGGGGCGGCAACGCCGCGGTAGCGGCTGCGCGAAGCTCACTGCAGGCGAGATCAAGATTTGGAGTCGGGGGACGATACTATCACTGGATAAGCGACCCGCAACCGGGCTCCGGGGCCGGTGGCGATTTTATTAACGACTGGACACATCGGCATGGCATCTATTAACTTGGCGCAGGCATTTACGAGGAATTTCCTGGGTCAATCCCCGGCTTGGTACAAAGCCACGATCGTTGGCTTTCTGATCCTCAATCCGATCTTGGTTGCGAGTACCGGTTCATTCTTCACCGGATGGGTTCTCATCGCCGAATTCATCTTTTGTCTGGCGATGGCGTTGAAATGTTATCCATTACAACCGGGTGGTTTGCTAGCGATAGAGGCGGTCATCCTCGGAATGACAAGCGCCGAAGCTGTCTACGCCGAAACGGTCGCGAACTTCCCGGTGATCATGCTACTAATGTTCATGGTCGCGGGGATCTACTTCTTAAAGGAGCTGCTGTTATTTACGTTCACGAAAGTGCTCCTGAAGATCCGTTCGAAAATTGTCCTCTCATTACTATTCTGCGCGATCGCCGCCGTACTGTCGGCATTCCTTGACGCGTTGACTGTCACGGCAGTCGTCATCACAGTCGCCGAAGGGTTCTACCTGGTCTACCATAAAATAGCGTCAGGCAAGCAATACCACGACGACCACGATCACAATGAAGACCGGCAGGTCGGCGAATTAGCGCGCGCCGACTTGGTCGAATTCCGGTCATTTCTTCGCGGCCTGATGATGCACGCGGCAGTAGGCACGGCCCTCGGCGGTGTCATGACGCTAGTCGGCGAACCTCAAAACCTTCTCATCGCCAAGGTTGCGGGATGGGAATTTGCTGAATTCTTCATTCGTATGGCGCCGGTGTCGATCCCGGTCTTTTTCGTCGGCCTCCTGACGTGCATGATGTTGGAAAAGACACGGACCTTCGGATTCGGGAGCCCGCTGCCAGAGAACGTGCGTATCATCCTAGTCGGATACGACGCGAACCAGACCGAAAAGCGAACGACGCAGGACGTAGCGAAACTCTACATCCAGGCGTTCACGGTCTTATTCCTTGTCGTCGCGCTGGGTTTCCACCTAGCAGAGGTTGGGGTAGTCGGTCTGACGGTAATAGTGCTGGCAACGGCGTTCAATGGCATCACCGAAGAGCACCGGATCGGTCATGCTTTCGAAGAAGCGCTTCCGTTCACCTCACTATTGGTCGTGTTCTTTGGTATCGTCGCGGTGATCCATGACCAGCACTTATTCTCCCCGGTTATCGACTGGGTCCTGCAGTTGGACGGAAAAGCGCAAACGGCCGCGTTCTATCTCGCCAACGGTTTTTTGTCGATGATCAGCGACAACGTCTTCGTCGCAACGGTTTACATAACGGAGATCGCGAAAGCGCTCGCCGACAACACTATCACCCGTGAACAGTTCGATTTGCTAGCGGTCGCGATTAATACCGGAACCAACATCCCGTCCGTGGCAACCCCAAACGGGCAGGCCGCATTCCTATTCTTGTTGACTTCGGCGCTGGCGCCATTGATCAGACTGTCGTATGGACGCATGGTGTGGATGGCGCTGCCCTACACCGTCACGATGACCATTACGGGGCTTGCGGCCGTCTGGTACCTGCTCTGAACAACGGCTCAACCGTCCCGTCAATGCACGAACCGATCGATCGTGAAGACCGATAACCGGGCTGTTGCCCCAGACCGCTCATCAGAGGATATCCGGGCTACCGATCGGGGCTGGAGGCATCGCGGAAAATGTCGGCGCAGACAACGTCGTACCGGTCATCCGCTTTTGCGAAGTCGACCCATCGCCGCTCGATCAATTCGTTGATCTCAGTCGAAGCGGCATTGAAAAGATCGAGCGCGGTGCGTTTCCCTATCAGACGAACCGCTTGGTTGAAGGCATACTCCCCGGCCGAGAAATAACCATCGAACTCTCCCACGGCCTTGACTCTGGCTGCCATGAAAAAGTAGGCGGAACAAACAACGTACCGATCCGCGATGGCGGTTTCCGGTTCGCTCCCGGCGGCAACCGAATTGGCCGACAAAACGCCGAGCATGATAAGGGCCAAAAATAAGACAACGCGCGCCGGCACGGATTACCTCTGCGTCGACCGAGGCAGGATCAGTGCCATCCGCTCGGTTCAACTCCGTTTTAGTTCTATTTCGATGAAGACCAGCTCGCGTTCGCCCGCATTAATCACGTTGTGTTCGACGCCCTCGAGTCGGAAATAAGGTTGCCCGACCTCGAGTTCTGCTTCGACGTTGCCTTCGGAGGTTTCAAGCGTTAGCGTTCCTTTCGTCGCCGGGCACACGAGGTAATCGAAACCATGTCGATGCCAGCCTGTTTCGGCGCCGGGAGCGAAGCGCCATTCAGTGACGATTACCCGGTCGTTGTCGATTTGCGTTGTCGGGACTGCTGCGGGGCGTTTGGAACTCATTAACTACCTCCGGTTGGAACATCGTGATCTCTGTTTATCGGTGTGCCGGACAACAATGTGCTTAACCGACGTTCGAGCGCGTCGCGCAACCCACCTCGATCAGGTATCGACCGGGAAATTTCGCTTCCAGGCATTACCTTTGGAGTCGCTCACTTCGGCGCGGAGTACACCGCCGCCTCGGGGTCGAAAAAAGAAACGGAAACTCGGATCGGCGCTGACGGAAAAGCCCGTCTCGGCCGTCATTACGTGCTTGTCGTTAAAAAATATCTTCACCGTCTCGACGAAATGTGCCGGCCTGATCAGCTGCGTCTTCTGATCTTTCTGCATACCGGTGACATTGGGATGGCTCAACATGAACTGCGCGACAATGGTATCGTCCTCGTTCTTGTTCCCCAACATGCGGAACTTCATGTCGCCAATCTTCTTCATGGCGGCGTCGAAATCCGCGGCCAAGGGGGCGGAACATCCGCCCTGCGCTTTTACGAAGTTGGTAACGATATGGTGTTCACCGTCGTTGAGCACGGCGATCGCCCGAACGTTCGTGTACTGATCGACTCGCACGCGCATCGCGAGGTCGGCCCGTCCCATATCGGGCGTCAAGTGAAACAAGCCGACGAGGGGTTGAGGGTTCTTTTCGACGAACATGTAGATCTTTTCGATGAATCGTTCTTCGGTCTGCGGAAAAGTTGCGGTAATCGACACCGGCGTCACCGAGGCGTCCTCGGCCCGGTATGGGGTTTTCAGCTCGATCACCCCCCCCGCTTCTATTAGCTCCTGGCCCGGAAAGTATTTCGGTTTGAGGAACGTCTCCCAAATATCGATCTCTGACTGGGCCGCGCCCGCTGTCGTCGCGACCAAGGCAAAAACGATCGCTATCGGGATTCCGGTTCGCTTCATTAATCTACTCCTAGCATTAAGGGGTGTGCAAAAGCGCCCGCAGCGCCTCATGATAGTTCTGGGCTGGACCGCGCTTCAATCGAAGTGGCGATACCCGCGGTCACCGAGATCGATCGGGGCGCCGGAGTCGCCGACTATCCGAACCTCGTTTCCGGAGACCATACGCCCGATACGCGCGATCCTCAAACCGGCTTCGCGGGCGATCCCGACCAACTCCGGTTCGCCCGCGACGGGAACCGTGAAACAGAGTTCATAGTCGTCTCCGCCCGTTGCCGCTAGCAGGCGTGCACGTTCTGGCCCGACAAGCTTTGACAGCGCGGGCGAAATCGGAATCCTGGAATACTCCACCTCGGCACCGCACCGGGAAGCGCGAACGACATGCGTTAGGTCCGCGATCAGCCCATCGGAAACATCGATGCAACTGGTCGCGCGTCCACACAATATTCGGGCCAGGTCGAACCGCGCCCGCGGGTGCCAATAGCGATCGAGGACCGCCTGACCACTCTCGTCGTGCCCGCTTTCGTCGAATAACGCCAGCTCAACCGCCGCAGACGCATCGCCGAGCGTACCTGAAACATACACCGCGTCGCCCTTTCGGGCGCCGTTCCTCCGCAAGGCAGCGCCGACCGGGGCGGTGCCAATGATGTACCAGGTGATCACCAGCGGACCGGCGGTCGTGTCCCCGCCGATCAATACGGCACCGGCGTCGCCCAATGCCTCCGCCGCGCCGAGCGCGAAATCCTCAAGCCATGCCGGCTCGGGGCCCGGCATCGTCACTGCCAGGCTCGCCCAACGAGCGCTAGCTCCCATGGCGGCGATATCGCTGAGACTCGTGGCGCATGAACGATAGCCGATGTCTCTGGGCGGTCCCCCGGACGGGAAATGGACGGACTCGACCTGCGTGTCCGTCGTCACGACGAGTTGCTCGTCGATTTGGACTTCGAGAACAGCCGCGTCATCCCCGATCCCCAAAACGACGCCCGGAGCTTCGTTCCCCAGAGGCCGAAAATAACGTTCGATGATTTCGAATTCGTCCACCGACAGATAACGGGACCGAGAAATGCGCGAAAACTAAATACTCAACGTCGGACTTCCGGTGATTTCTTCGCACCGGGCGTCCCGCGCGATCTTGTCGAGAACGCCATTGATATATCGATGTCCGTCTTCGGCACCAAACATCTTGCACAATTCCACCGCTTCGTTCAGAACCACTCGCCAGGGTAACTGTGGGCAAAAATGCAATTCATAAGTTCCGATGAGGAGAATAGCCCGTTCAACGGTGTCGACCTGCAACCAGGTTCGGTCTATTTTCGGTTCGATCGCCGCTATTAGCGTGTCGAATCTCGCGGGGATCTCTGCAGTGAGCTCCGTGAAGTAACCCATGTCGACTTTGATCAATTCCCGGTCCGCGACAAACTCCTGCACGATGGTTGTGGGCGGCGTGCCGGCAACGATCCACTGGTACAGGGCCTGCACCGCACAACGTCTGGCACGAACGCGTCCCGCGTGAGAACCGGCGTGCGACATCGTTAAAGTTGCCGCACTAGAGAAATCATTTCAATTGCCGTCGCCGCGGCGTCCGCGCCTTTGTTTCCAGCCTTGGTGCCGGCCCGTTCGACCGCCTGCTCTATGGAATCGACGGTCAAGACGCCGAATACGATCGGGACGCCCGTATCGGTCGCTACCGTGGCAAGACCGCGAGAGCAGGTACCGGCGACATGGTCGAAATGTGCGGTACCCCCGCGGATCACCGCGCCGAGCCCTATGATTACTTCGTAGCTACCGCTTTGCGCAACTTTCTTTGCGATCACCGGCATCTCGAAGGCTCCTGGAACCCTGATAATCGTTACATCTTTTTCCAAAACCCCGTGTCGCCTGAGGGTATCGAGACAGCCGGCTTCCAATTGGTCAACAATAAATCCGTTGAAACGGCTGCAGAGAACGGCAATCTTCGCGCCTTTCTCAAGGGTTAGCTGACCCTCTATCAGTTTCGCTCCACTCATTTTCTTCCGCCTTTGTATCTCAAGTATTTGACTATTTCTTCACGTATTCGACGACTTCCAATCCGAACCCGGATATCGCGTGATATTTTCTCGGATTACTCATTACATTCATCTTCTTGACACCTATATCGGCAAGTATCTGCGCTCCCAAACCAACCTGTCTCCAATCGTCGAACGGGCGATCCGCTATTGGCTCTCCTTCATGCTCGGCTTCATTGGCGTAACGCTCTAGCTGCTGGACAAGTTCGTTACTGCTGATCTGGTTGGTCAATACTACTACCGCTCCGGTGTCCGATTCGGCAACACGCCGAAGTGCGTCGCGTAACGGCCAACCGGCATCGGCACGCACGCTGCCCGTGAGATCATCCAACGGATTATGGATGTGCACCCTAACGAGCGTGGGCGAGTCCGCGTCGATTTCACCGCGCACCATAGCGAAGTGGACGTCACCGTGAATTTCATCGCGGTAAGAAACTAAACGAAAATCACCAAACTCGGTCGGCAAGACTACCTCTGCAACCCGGTGTACCGTCTTTTCGTTTTCAATTCGAAATCGTATGAGGTCGGCGATCGTCCCGATCTTTAGTCCGAGTTCACCGGCCATGACTTCGAGATCCGGCCGTCGGGCCATCGTTCCATCGTCTTTCAGTATTTCCACGATAACGGAGGCTGGTTCGAGGCCGGCTAGCCGAGCCAAGTCACATCCGGCTTCCGTGTGGCCGGCCCGCGTGAGTACGCCTCCGTTTTGCGCCATCAGTGGAAAGATGTGCCCCGGTTGCGTCAGATCGCTGGGGGTCGCATCGGCATTTACGGCGGCTTTGATGGTCCTTGCGCGATCGGCCGCCGATATTCCGGTCGTCACGCCTTCAGCGGCCTCAATCGATACCGTGAAATTCGTCCGATGCGAATAAAGCGTATCTTGCACCATGAGCGGCAGATTCAGCTGCCGACACCGGTCCTCGGTAAGCGTGAGACAAATGAGGCCGCGACCGTGCCGGGCCATAAAATTTACGAAATCGGGTGTCACGTGGCTCGCCGCGAGGACGAAGTCACCTTCATTTTCGCGATCCTCATCGTCCATCATGATCACCATGCGACCATCGCGGAGATCCGTCATGATTTCTTCAATCGAATTTATTGCCATAAGCCTGCTTGCGTTTTGTCGTGTTACCAGCGTGGATTAAGAAAGCCTCGATGCCATTCATTCGTCGACGAACCCGGCCCGCCGAAGCGCATCGAGCGGCATCGGTTCGGCTTCCTTCGCATCGGAGTATGTCACGAGGCGTTCCAGATATCTCGCGACCAAGTCGATCTCGAGGTTGATGCGGTCGTCCCGATCCAGGCTACCGAGCGTCGTTTCCTTCAACGTATGGGGAATGATCATCAAATCAAACTCGACCCCGTAGACGGCATTTACCGTGAGACTGACCCCGTCGACGGATATTGACCCCTTCGCGGCAATGTATTTACTGAGCTCAGGAGGCGCCTCTATGCGGATCTGGACATAGTCTTCCAGGGCGACGAGCCCAACGGTCGTCCCAACGCCGTCAACGTGGCCACTGACCAGATGGCCCCCGAGGCGATCGGACAAGCGCAACGCCTTTTCCAGATTCACGGGATCGCCGGTCCGTTTGCTCCCCATCGTAGTCCGCTCGAGCGTCTCTCGCGAAACATCGACCGCGAATTCGTGATCGCTCTTATCGATTACGGTGAGGCACGGACCGGATACGGCGATACTATCACCCAATTTGACGTCACCGAGATCGAGTTTGCCGGCAGCTATCGACAGCCGCGCTGAATCCTGACCATTATCGATACGCGCAACCGTACCTTTTGCTTGAATTATTCCGGTAAACATTTATTTACTATCAATTAACCACTTAATAGCGTCAAGTCACCAACGAATCAGACCCGCGGTTTCAGCGTAATCCGCAGGTCGGGGCCCACGCGCCTCGAATCGACGAATTCCAGCGCAGCCGCTGTATTCAACCCCACGGGTGGTGGCAACCGGAATGAATCACGAGCGCTGTCGCCGAAAATTCTTGGAGCCGTATAGACGATGAGTTCGTCGCACAATCCCCCCTGCAAAAACGCGCTGACGACCGTCGGTCCGGCCTCAACCAACACGTCGTTGATTTCGCATTCACCGAGATGTCGCAATACGGCTTCGAGATTGAGCCCCTCGGGCGACTCGGGACAACGTTTGACGCTGGCCCCCACGGTACGTAAGGCGTCGGCCGCACCACCTTGGTCGATAACACTTAGCACGCGCGTCTCCCCGGCCTCCCGAAACACCCTGCTCGAAGGGGGGACCCGCAGATTCGTATCGAGTACGACTCGCAACGGCTGCCGCCCTCCAAGGTCGAAGCGGTCGTCGCGAACCGTCAACGCCGGATCGTCGGCAATTACGGTCCCTACACCTGTCAGGATGGCGCCACTCTCGGCGCGCAGGCGCTGGCCGTCGGCGCGCGCTTCGGCTGAAGTGATCCACTGGCTCGCACCGTTTTGAAGGGCGATTTTTGCATCCAACGTCATCCCGATCTTGACCCTGACCATCGGGACACGGTCGCGCATGCGACGAAAAAAGCCGCGATTGAGAGTGACAGCCTCCTCGGCCATTATCGAGTCGCTCACGCGGATGCCGGCTGCCCTTAGTTGGTGGGCGCCGCGACCCGCTACACGGGGATCCGGATCGCCGACCGCATAGACGACGCGCGCTACCCCGGCTTCGATCAGCGCGCTGCTGCAAGGCGGCGTACGACCCTGATGGCTGCAGGGTTCTAAGGTCGTGTAAGCGGTTCCGCCGCGCGCAGCATCGCCGGCTTCGCGTAGAGCGTTTACTTCGGCGTGCGCTTCGCCTGCCCGATAATGGAACCCCTCTCCGATGATGCGACTATCTTTTGCGAGGACACAACCCACGCGCGGATTCGGCCGTGCCGAATAATAAGCTCGCCGTGCGAGCTCGAACGCCCGCGCCATGAAACGGTAGTCGTCACTGTCGGTTCGCGGATCCTCGGCGCACACTAGGGCCTGTTTATCTTTCATGTACGCCTCTGCTGCGAGCCTGTTTGTGGCCCGACAAGGCGGAGTGAACGTAGTATCGTTCGCCCGTTCTCGGCTCTCGTGCCCGCGGCGTGCGTCGTCACGGTATCGATACGAGGCCGCTTTGCGCTAAGGAACCTCTGAATAAGTCTGGGTCGAGCAGCTTGTGTCCAGAATATTCGGATACAAGGCGCGAAGCGCACGGAATAGTGGTGCTATTTCGAAGCTTTGCAACGCGGTAGCCGGATATTCTGGGCGCAAAATGCCGAGTCA
>PVBE012513971.1_pt1 | contig 36814 bp, 34 predicted proteins | sample 1631181 | NCBI WGS metagenome assembly PVBE01 (sample SAMN08397723, study PRJNA350692) | Marine metagenome, whole genome shotgun sequencing project. | isolation source: water | place: Pacific Ocean | collected 2012-04
GAGTATCAACTTTCGCTCTTGCCCATGCCTCGGGAGATCGCAAATTTTCTTTCCAGAATGGCCACGTTCGACACTGTAATGGTCTGCTCCGATACAACTTACACCCCGGCTTCTCACCTGTACGATCAAGAAATACGCAATCAAATTTTCCATCGATTTTATATTCACGAAGCGACCAGCGGCTTCCGATCTTATGGGCAAATCGTTTGTAAAACGCCTCGACTGCAACCCCCAACTGCTTCGCCATCGCCCTACCCTCCCCATCATTGAACCAAACAGCCCCCTCTGGGCCTGTACAGCAATTACCGCTCTGCTGACAAGAGAAACAAAGCCCTTTTTCATACCACTCACGCATGTGCGGTATCGTATACCATCAAGCAGACTAGTAAACACTCCCATAAGGAATAGGAACCTACCATGGAATTTGCAACCAACGACGTCATCAACGCTATCAACGGAATTTTTTTTCACGACTACGTTGTGTACGCCCTACTCGCAACAGGTGTGCTCTTCACTCTTTGGACTTGTTTTGGTCAATACAGAGCACTCACACACGGCGTTCAAGTCACAAGAGGCACATTCGATAAAGAAGATGACCCCGGCGCAATCAGTCACTTCCAAGCATTATCCGCTGCACTTTCCGCAACCATCGGCCTAGGTAACATCGCAGGCGTTGCACTCGCGATCGCCCTTGGTGGACCAGGTGCAGTCTTTTGGATGTGGGTCATTGGACTTCTTGGTATGGCACTCAAAATGACTGAGGTGACGCAATCAATGCTCAGCCGCGACTTGTCTGACCCAGAAAATCCACACGGTGGTCCAATGTACGTTGTCGACAGTTTGTTTAAAAAAGCTGGCGGTCGATTCGGCGCAACGATCGGTGGCATCTTCTGCTTCACGCTCGTTTTATCAGCAATTACTGGTGGAAACATGTTCCAAGCATGGAACGTGGCTGCAGTCACAACGCAATACTTTGATGTTCCTGGTGTTTCCGAAATGGCAAAAACGGATGGTTTCAATCCAGAAACTTTTGCAATTGGCATTCTCCTCGCCTTCATCGTTGGCAGCGTTACCATCGGTGGAATTAAACGAATCGGCTCTGTCGCTGGAAAACTTGTACCATTTATGTGCGGGCTGTACCTCATTGCAGGAATCATCGTATTGCTTATGAACTTTGCAGTCATCCCTGAAATCATTATGGAAATTTTCAAGTACGGGCTAGGTTTCGGGAATGCTTCAGCAGGTGGCGCATTTATCGGTGGCACATTTGGCTACGCAATGATGTGGGGAATCAAACGGGCACTGTTCTCGTCTGAAGCTGGGCAAGGCTCGGCGCCTGTTGCACATGCTGCTGCAAAATGTGAAGAACCTGTCCGCGAAGGCGTTGTTGCTGGTCTTGGTCCATTTGTTGACACGCTCGTCGTGTGCACTGTGACAGCGCTCATCATCCTCGCAACCGGCGCATGGAACCGTGGACCCGAAGCAACATTCGCTGACGATTCGGGCGTCTCACTAACACTCGATGGTGAAAATTGGAACCTATCGACACCAGTTCTTCCTCATAAAAATGAAGAAGCGAAAACAATAAACCGCGTTTCCGACGAGGAGACGGGGTGGTCGCTCAACGACTCTGTCTTCATGATGTTTAATGCTGGAGAAAATGAAGATTCGGGCAACACTCTACACAGGGTTTCTGGCACTATTATCAAAAATGAAAATGGTGACCTTGCAGTTGACTGGGATTCGATCACTGTCAAAGAAAACGAAAATGGCGAAACAGTTTCGCCGACTCTCAACAGTAATGGCGTATGGGCAAACTATCCCGGCGCGAGTTTAACTGCACATGCATTCGACCGTACCATTCCCGGATTAGGAAAATGGCTTGTGGTTATTGCATGCTGGCTCTTCGCGATCTCAACTATGATTTCGTGGAGCTATTACGGTGAACAAGGTGTCGTTTACGTTTTTGGTAAGGAAGGCATTGTTTCTACATTCGCCGTCACTCTCTATAGAATTATATACACGGTACTTGTTGCTGTTTCAACGATTGGCTTTATCACAACCGACGCTGAACTAGACATGTGGACAACACTTGGATTGGGAGCAATGCTTGTTGTAAACATTCCAATCATGTGGATCTATGGGCCAAAAGCAATGAAAGCGTATCACGAATATATTGGCAAACTTAAACGCGGTGAATTTGATTCTTAAAGAAGGAAATCAAAATGGGTAATGCAATCATCAGTGGAATAATTAGTGCAATTATTTGTTTAATTGGAGTGTGGCTTCTGTTTGGTATGTTTGAACTCCCGCTCGTAATGGCCAATGTATATATTGGTGTTGGCATTGGGGGATTCTTCAGTTCATTCTTTGCAGTCGTTTTCTCTGGAAAATGCTGCAACAAGAGTTAACTGTTGCTGGCAAATGACAGGATGATCTCAGCTGCTTCTCTGCTGGGATCGTGCGTGGCATAGATCGCTGCTTCTTTTTGAAGTTGGGATCGCATTTCTTCCATTTCCTCTTCGTCACTCAGAAGTTCCGCTGCAAGTTCTCCAATTTGCATTGCGATGTTTCCACATGGAATAAACTCGGGAACAATATGTTTTCCTGCAATAAGATTTGGCAGCAATCGAAATGGCGTGGTCAGTACTATCTTCGCAGCAAGCATCGAGAGTAAGTTCGTTTTATACATGCCAATCATCGGCGTAGCATGACGCATCACATGCAAAGAAACTGTTCCTGAAACATTCAATGCAAAATCTGCCCATTCGAGCACACTTGGTAATTTGTCTGGAACAATGCGCAAACCCTGAGCATACGGTTCCACGCGTGCAACATCTTCTCCTCGACATGCAATCACTGCTTTAGCCCTAGGAAATTCAGTGCAAATACACTGCAAAATAGTATGTTGCATAGGCAAGTTTTTTGTAATCTCGCTTTTACGTGATCCTGGAAGTAAGACAATTTTTGGATCACCAGCAGGTAAATCTATCTCCGCGAATTCATGCTTTCGCATTGCAGGGTGACCAATAAACGTTGCAGGCATTCCTCTTGAAGCAAACCAATCGGGTTCAAAAGGAAGCAAACACATCACGTGGTCACTGAGCCGTTTCATTTTATGAATTCGCCAAGGCGCCCACGCCCAGAGTTGGGGCGCGGCTAAGTGAACAACTTTACAACCATATTTTTTCGCGACCTTACAAACAGGCCAATTTGCTGCCGGCGAATCAACGGCAACAACAACATCTGGTCGATGTTCATCGATCCACTTGGCAACCATGTCAACAAGTCCTTTGATCCGTCTAATCTCTGAAATAGCCCCTAAGCCCATCTTCGCATCATGGGTCGTTTCTGCGAGCAATTCCACATTCGCATGTTTCATTTCAGTGCCACCAAGACCAAAGAGTTGGGCTTCAGGATCCATCTCCCTAATACCAACAGCAGCCATAGCGCCAAGTGAATCTCCGCTTGGTTCGAATGCTGTCATTAGTATTTTTTTTGTGGTATCAGAACGCATATGCTTGGCTCTTATGATGGCTAAGGTAGATACAATACTCTAATGCTTAAAAGAACATGCACATGTGGTGACTCCCGAAAGGATCAAGCGGGGAATACGGTCATACTTAGCGGATGGGTAAACACCTACCGAGATCAAGGTAAAAGCTTAGTTTTTATCGACTTGCGAGATCGATATGGCATGACACAGGTCGTCTTTGATGGTGAAGATTCACCTGCAGATGTCATGGAATTGGGATCTTCTCTTCGGCGAGAAGATGTCGTCTCTGTCGAAGGCATCATTCGTGTTCGTGATGGCAAACCGAATGCAAAACTTGCAACTGGCGAAATTGAACTTGTTGCTCAAAAAATTGAAGTAATCAACCGAACAGCAAAATTACCAATTCTCCCTGATGATCACGACGCTGATGGCATCGGAGAAGAACACCGTTTGCGACACCGTTACATTGATCTTCGCCGGCCGAGAATGCAGAAAATTCTCGCATTACGTCATAAGATCACACAATTCACGCGAAACTTTTTTGCTGACAATGGGTTTCTTGAAATCGAAACACCCCTACTCATTACGCCCACACCTGAAGGTGCTCGAGACTTTATTGTGCCATCTAGGCATCAAGCAGGACATTGGTATGCGCTGCCACAAAGCCCTCAAATTTTCAAACAAATTTTGATGGTTGCTGGTTGTGACAAATACATGCAAATTTGTAAATGTTTGCGTGATGAAGATCCACGTGCTGATAGGCAAGCAGAGTTTACGCAGATCGACCTTGAAATGAGTTTTGTTGAGCAAGATGACGTTCTCAAAATCATGGGCGAATTCGCTATATCTCTATACAAGGAAGTTGGCGGTATTGACCTTGGTGAACTCCCACAAATGTCGTGGAAAGATGCAATGGACAATTATGGCTCCGATCGTCCTGACATTCGTTTTGATTTACAGCTCGCCGACGTCACTGAGATTGCAAGCAAAACCGAATTCAAAGTGTTTACTGAAGCATGTAATTCCGGCGGCTCAGTAAAAGCAATGCGAGTTCCCGGTGGCGCTGAAAAACTAACACGTAAAAAAACCGATGGTTTTGCAGAAATTGCAAAAACGTATGGAGCAGGTGGATTGCCTGTTGTGAAATATCAAGGCGGCGAGTTTGCAACGGGTGTTGCAAAATTTGTTGAACCAATAAAAAATGAACTTGTTGAAGCACTCGGTCTTGTTGATGGCGACCTCGTGATGTTTGGCGTTGGCTCGTACCGCGTTGCGTGCACTTCTCTTGGCGAAGTTCGACTTGCTGTTGCAAAAGAATTAGACCTAATTCCTGAAGGCATGTTCCGCGGACTTTGGGTGATTGACTTCCCAATGTTTGATTGGAACGAAGACGCTGAGCGTTGGGTTAGCGAACACCATCCATTTACCGCCCCATTAGCATCGCACCTCGACACGCTTGAATCTGACCCTGGCAATTGCCTATCTTCAGGGTATGACCTGGTCATTAACGGCGCTGAAGTTGGTGGTGGATCTATTCGTATTCACAACCCAGAAGTTCAATCAAAGGTATTTGGCTTGCTCGGTTTGTCTCAAGAAGAAGCAGAAAACAAATTTGGATTCTTACTCAACGCATTACGTTTTGGCGCTCCGCCCCATGGCGGCGTAGCGTTCGGTTTAGACCGTTTGGTGATGATGATGATCGGCACTACCAACATACGCGACGTCATCGCATTTCCCAAAACGCAAACAGGCGCTGATCTTATGTGTGAAGCGCCCGGCGCAGCTGACCCTGCGCAACTTGAAGAACTCGGCATCATCATGCGCGAGCCTGTCGATTCCACAGAGCAAGCGTAAGAACAGCAAATAACTTGTGTTCATAATTGCCTTTCCCTGAACGATGATCACGCAACATCATCGAGACGACTTTCGTATCAATATTTAGTCCCGCAAAAGGATCACTTGAAAGGAGTACATCATTAGCAAGTTGTCCAAGGCTGCTTTGTTCACTCCTAAGTAATTGAGCAAGCGGGAGTGCGAATCCCATCTTGGGACGATCAACGACATGATTTGGCAAATATTTTTTCGCAATTGAACGTAACACACCTTTTCTTCCACTAGCAAGTAATCTCCGCGTTGTTAATGTTGAAACTGCATTTCGTACACGCATCGATAACAATGGTGAACGCACTTCTAAAGCAACTGCCATGGAAGCGGTGTCAACTTTTCGAAGCAGATCACCTGCAAGATAATGTTCAATATCAAATTGTTGTAATCGTTGCAACGGTGAACCAATTGTTTCAGGTGTCACGGCAGAAGTAAACGGTTCGCCAGTCAACGTCTCTATTTCCTTTCTTGAAAAAATTGACTCGACCGATGCAACATCACAAAGTTTCCAATCTCTAGCTGCATTCGCCATCCTCCCAAGTTTTTCGATAATAGAGTTTGGTTTTGACCCTCCGCCCCATGGGATTCGTGCAAGTAAGGCGTTCCACCGAGAAATCGTGTTGATTGCAAGATAGCGGTTATATCCAAGAAAGAGTTCGTCGCCGCCGTCCCCAGAAAGCGCAACTGTGACTTCTTTACGAGCTGCTTTGCTTATCCAATATGTTGGAAGAATCGAACTATCTGCAAAAGGCTGTCCAAGTTGCCCCATCAAGGTCAATAAATCTTCTGCAGGATCCATCGAAACACGAAGCGTCTCATGTTTTGTACCAAGATGTTTTGCAACTTCCGATGCAAACGACGATTCATCGTATGCAGGGTCATCCATCTTCACACAATACGTTTGCAAATTGCCCAGTTCTTGCTGAGCAAAGGCCGCGATGAGCGAAGAGTCCACACCGCCGCTCAAAAAACAACCGAGCGGAACATCGGATTCGAGGTGGTCAATGACGCTACCGCGAATTGCTCCCTCGACACTCTCACTTGTTTGTTGAAGAGGAACAATCTTTTGGTGAACACATTGAACTGGTTGAATCAAAGTGTCGTTACCTGTCAAATATCCTAGCTGTAAATATTTTTGCAAACTCAATGATGACATCTTTGTTATACCAAGTTCATTTGCTATTTTTTGCAGCGGAGCAGGATTTGAACAAAATACACAGCCATCCCCTGCAACGCCAAGATCGAGAATGTAAAGCGGTTTCTGACCATAGGGATCGCGGAATAAAGATAATTGCAATGCCGTTCTATCCCACAATGCAAAAGCGTACATGCCATCTACACGATCTGTGCAATCTGAGCCCCACTGCTCATACGCTCTAAACAGCGTCTCAGTATCACTGTGATCACTGGAAAAAGTTGCACCAAGAGAGCAGAGTTCTTTCCTGAGTTCGGCATTGTTGTAAATGCACCCGTTGAAGACCATCGCCATTTCTGGAGATTCATTTTCATATGAGACCATTGGCTGGCCTCCCCCAGCGTAGTCAATCACGCTCAATCTGCGATGAAGCATCAGAATCTCTACACCGCCCACGTTGTCATGAAACCGCCCTGCTGCGTCAGGACCACGCATAGCAATCGAATCATCGAGCATAGCGACCCAATGCTCAGGAATTGGTCGTCCATCTCGTCTACAAATGCCCGCAATACCGCACATGCTTGGTAGCCTACCTAACATGAAGAAACGGCGAACGAATTTATTGACTTTTTTAATCCTTCTTGGGCTTGTACTTGGTGCTCTGTATGGGGAATTTGGGCTCTTCCAGCAAGGAGTCTCCATCGACGGAGATCACTGGCTCAAACAAGCAGGCGATCTGGTTTTGATTCGACCACTCAAATTGCTCATCATCCCTCTCATTTTATTCAGTGTAATTGCCGGCATCTCGAATATTGGCGACCCCGCAAAGCTTGGAATCGTCGGATCCGCAACTTTGTTGTATTACTTTGCAACGATGTTGGTGGCTGTTATTCTCGGGACAACACTCGTGACATGGATTCAACCGGGCGTACTTGCTCCAGAGATACAAGAGACTCTTAGACAAAGTAGCTCCGTGTTTGAAACTGCAAGTGGGAACGCTCAAACATTAGGCTCCTCATGGATGAATATTCTGCATCAAATTGTTCCAACGAATGTATTTAGTGACATGGTCAATGGACGACCCCTTGGTATTATTGTTTTTGCAATTGCTATTGGTCTTGCACTTTCTGCTGGTGGCGATAAAACTAAGGTTGCCAGAGAAGCATGCAGCGGTGCTTTTGAAGCAATCATGATTTTAGTGCACTGGGTAATTTGGTTGACGCCAATTGGCGTGTTCTTCTTAGTGGCTTGGACAGTTGGACGGATCGGTTTTAATTCAATCACTGGACCACTAGGGTTATACATGGGGACTGTACTATCTGGGTTATTTATCCACGGACTCATTGTGCTTCCCTTTGTGTTGTGGTTATTTACAAGACGACAACCATTTCGATTTATGTGGCGAATGAAACGAGCACTCATGACAGCGATCGGCACCGATTCAAGTTCGGCAACACTTCCTGTCACAATAGATGCTGCCGAGAACGAGGGTGAATGTTCCAAACGTGCTGCCAACTTTGTGCTGCCACTTGGTGCAACAATCAACATGGACGGCACCGCGTTATACGAAGCCGTTGCAGTTGTGTTTCTTTTCCAACTCTTTGGAATTGAACTTGAATTTAGCCAACTGATCATCGTCGTCATCACCGCTACACTCGCAGCAGTTGGTGCTGCAGGCATACCATCTGCGGGCTTGGTCACAATGGTCATTGTCATTGGAGCAGTGAACAGCAGCCTCACTGGAAGTAACGAAGGACCACTGCCTGTTGCCGCTATTGGCATTATCATCGGCGTGGATCGTATTCTTGATATGTTCCGTACTGCTGTGAATGTCTGGGGCGATGCTGTTGGAGCGAAAATTATTACAAAACTTGCACCGGATGTGTATGCAGGAGACAAACCTTTATAGCGTGGCTGATCCACGCAAAGTAAGTATGTCGCTCGGTATACAGCAACCTGTGTTGGAATTAATGTGCTAAATATTGTTCGGCATCGATCGCCGCTTGACAACCCATACCTGCAGCACTGATCGCTTGTCGATAGTGTGAGTCTGCAACATCACCTGCCGCAAAAACACCTTCGATATTCGTTGCACTACTTCGAGTTGCAAGATTGATGTATCCCTTATCGTCAAGGGCAATGCCACTTCCATCTAAAAACGCCGTTGCTGGTGTGTGACCAATTGCAACAAACATCCCCTTTACTTCAAGCGTTGATTCTTCACCCGTCACAGTATCTTGTAACAAAATCCCTGTGATCGAATCTTCTCCGAGAACATCAACAACAACTTTATTCCAAACAGGCGTCGCTTTTTCAGAATCAAAAATGCGTTGCTGCATTGCTTTTGATGCTCGGAATTCGTCTCGTCTATGAATAATGAAAACTTCAGAGGCAAACTTTGTTAAATAACTAGCTTCTTCAAGCGCACTGTCACCCCCACCAACAACTGCAAGTGGCTGGTCTCGATACACAGGCAAAGCACCGTCACAGACAGCGCAAGCGCTCACCCCACCACCACTCATTGCTAGGCGCATTTCATTTTCAATACCAAGCCAATTCGCAGTGGCGCCAGTTGCAATGATGACGGATTTTGCAAAGATTGTTTCACCAGAAGATGTTTCTAGAGCAAATGGCCGCGTTGAAAAATCGCATGAGACAATATCTTTCGAAAGACTGCGAGCTCCAAATCGCTCAGCCTGTTTTTGAAAACCTGCCATGAGTTCTGGGCCTGTAATCCCTTCAGGAAAACCGGGGTAATTCTCCACTTCGGTAGTCAACATCAACTGGCCTCCTGGAAGCACAATAGACGGCGTACTCTTGGGAACCCCTATAACACATAACGGATTCAAATCTGCGCGCGATGCATAAATCGCTGATGTCCATCCTGCTGGCCCACTTCCAATAATGACGACATTTTCTATTTCAGACATATTACTTCGTGATTCCAGCATTTCGTTCTAGCACTTTGACAGGTGGCCATAAAATCAAATCAGTTGCTTCGTTGCTACCTCGATTATCTTCGTTGTCAGCAGCAACGCTATAAAGAATGCATGCGTTCGCATCAATCCAAAGTCGATCACTGTTTTCTGTATCCAAGGCTGTTTTCTTATCAATTCTTCGGTAATGAAAATGACCCACTGGAGCGTTGTATAAAGACCAATCCGAATCCGTACGTTTTTCCAAATCTTTAAATCGATCAAGATTACTTGTTCGATGTAAAAACTGGGCGTATAACATTTTCAAACTTTTTGGATACACGCCATAGTGGTTTTTATATCCACAAAGTGCCGCAGAAACAGCTGTCCCATTGATTTGCGTCCAAAGAACATCGCGTTGATAAAACAACCCTTGAATATCACGAACAATCAATCGAACCGCAGCATATTTAACGGGGTTAGATTTTTCTAATTCAGAATCAATATTGAGTTGGGGATGGAACGCCCGCAATCTCCATCGCCTCCACCAATCATCGTTAATCTTCTCAAGTTTTTCAACAGATGCACCGCGCCCGCTATGCATGTATGCCATCGATTCCCAAAATCTCGCGGCACCAAATCGTGTTAGCGGTTCTTCCTTCACTTGGATATCAGTCAGTATTTCGCGGAATTTTGCTGAATCTGCATCACCACTGGTTGTAAAAAGTTCATCGAGTAATGCCTTCGCTACAATTTGATCACCAACTGGCATTAACAACCTTGATGAATCTACACGAAGATATGGAATCCATTCACGTGCTATTTCGCGAAATTTTTCTGGTGTTATTGCTTCTTGGTACATGTACATCATGTCTCTAAAATTAGCAAGTCCATCACCAAGCATTTTCATGAATGCAATTTTTTCATCAAGAAAAATTCGATCGCAAAATTTGCGTAGCACAATCAGTTGTGCCATTGCAAGTTTCGAAGCACGATCTGCTTCACCACTTTCTAGAAGACGGTAACATTCAATAGTTGTCCATAGTGAAGCAAGTTGCACCGTTTCAATATAAGAAAAGTTAAGATCGTGAAGACGGTCGTCTTCGCCAATTTCTACAAAAATGCCAGCGTCGCGATAACTCTTTGGCACACTCTCACTTCCATAAGGGAGGCCAATAATAATTCTGCCTGCAGAAGTTAAGATCGCCGCTTCCATATGTTCGTTTTCTAAAGCCCACCTTGAAACACTTTGCCAACCATCCATTTCTGGCCAGACTGTATTCATGTTAAAGGTGTTACTCAACGGCTGAGGAGGAACTGTTAAACCTATGCAACCGTCAAAATAAATACGCCACGCTTGAGCTTCTTCGGTACCTTTGACAAGGTCAGAACTGTTAAGTTCCGTTATTACTCCATCTCTCCCACTACCTTCGAGGGGGGCAGAAACAAGCAATATTGTGGCAATACAAAATAGAATTCGTTGAATCATTGGGAGGTACCTTTATCCTGACTATCTAAGGATGACGAGTGTACCAAATGAGAGCCTCGGCCATAGCCTTCTACGCTCGTCTGCGATATGATTCCCCGTTGAGAACCCAAAATGGAGAGTACATCATGACGATTGTTGGCGTCCCTACAGAAGTAAAAAAAGATGAATATCGAGTTGGCATGCGACCTGTCGGTGCCGAGATATTAGTCAGAAATGGTCACACCGTCCTGATCCAATCGGGCGCTGGCGCTGGCAGTGGATACGACGACTCCCGCTACGATGCTGTTGGAGCAAAAATTGTTGATTCCCAAGAGGATGTGTGGGGAAGCGCAGACCTCATCGTGAAAGTCAAAGAACCACAACCTGCAGAGGTCTCTCTGATTCGAGATGGTCAAACCGTTTTCACATACTTCCATTTTGCTGCAGACAAGGATCTCACGATCGGTTGTCTTGAACGTGGCTGCATATCTGTTGCGTATGAAACACTTACCGATGACCACGGACACCTCCCCCTGCTCACTCCCATGAGTGAAATCGCTGGAAAGTTATCTGTTCAAGAAGGTGCAAAATATTTAGAACGACCCCAAGGAGGTCGAGGCATTTTGCTTGGCGGTGTACCTGGAGTTGAAGTTGGTAAAGTTCTTGTTCTTGGCGGTGGTGTTGTTGGAACATGTGCAGCAAGCGTTGCTGCTGGTATGGGCGCAGACGTTGTCATCATGGACATCAATATTGATCGCATGCGAGAGCTAGGTGAATTTATGCCTGCAAACTGCAAAACTATTTATTCCGACCCAGAAGCAATTCGCGATCACCTTGCATGGGCAGATCTTGTCATTGGTGCAGTACTCATTCCTGGTGCCAAGGCTCCAAATCTTATTACACGAGAAAATCTATCCTTAATGGATGCTGGTTCAGTCATTGTTGATGTTGCCATTGACCAAGGCGGGTGTGTTGAAACCGCAAAAGTAACAACACACACCGATCCGATCTATAACGTAGATGGAGTCGTACATTACTGTGTTGGAAATATGCCTGGTGCTGTTGCAAGAACTTCTACGCAAGCTTTAACCAATGCAACCATGCCTTGGGTTATTAAACTTGCTGCTACAAATGCTGATGCACTAGCAAAACGTGATCACCATTTTGCAAACGCAATCAACACAAATCGAGGCACACTTACAAACCAGCCGGTTGCGGAAGCCCACGGTTTAGAATTTGAACCTCTTGCTGTTTGATCATGCTGTCGTACTTTGATAACGCAGCGACATCCTTCCCAAAACCACAATGCGTGGTTGAAGCAATGGTCTCATATCAAGAAAATTGTGGCGCAAGCCCTGGACGCGGCGCGTATGCAGAAGCAACTGATGCAACAAATGTACTCGACAAGTGCAGATCCGAACTTTGCGAACTTATACACGCTCCACTAGATACACATTGCATTTTTACGTTGAACTGCACAGATGCTTTAAACCTTGCGATCAACGGTATCGCTTCTCACTTTCAAGATGAAGAAGTACACATTGTGACAACTGCAATGGATCACAACTCTGTACTCCGCCCTCTCCATGCACTCCAAAAAACAGGAGTAACGCACACGATTGTTCAAGCGTGCAAAGAAACGGGATTGGTGAATCCAGGTGACATTGCTGAAGCAATTACTCCATGTACAAAACTCGTTGCGATTGCACATGGTTCAAATGTCACGGGCACAGTACAAAATGTTGCAGAAATTGGTCGTACGTGTCAAGATATCCCGCTACTTGTCGATGCTGCTCAAACAATCGGGCACACACCAATAGACATGCAAGCAATGAACATTGCCATGCTTGCTTTTCCTGGGCACAAAGGATTGCTTGGCCCACTTGGCACCGGCGGACTAATCATTCGAAGTGGAATAGAACACATACTAGAACCCCACCGCTTTGGTGGTACTGGTAGTGCGAGTGAGTTCCCTGTGCAACCCTCTGAATTACCAGACAAGTACGAATCGGGCTCTCACAATATGATAGGAATTTACGGACTTGCAGCGAGTTTGCAGTGGATCAAAGAACAAGGCGTGCTAACACTGCACAAACACGAAATGAATTTGTGCTCCGCATTTATAGAGGGAATTCGCAGAGTATCTGGAGTGAATATCGTAGGGCCACAAACGATTGAGAATAGATGCGGTGTGTTTTCGTTACGTTTTGAAGAACAACCACATATTGTTGCAAAAAGACTAGAAGATATTTCAGGAATTAAAAGCCGAGCGGGTTTGCACTGCGCCCCGTTTGCACATCAAACAATGGGAAGCGATACGCTCGGCGGCACTGTACGCGTGTCATTTGGGCCGTTCCACACATTAGAAGATGTGCAATACATAGTTGAAGCAATTAAAAAGTGTGCGCTGCCCCAACTTGCCGTAACTTAACCCTCACCGCCTCCGTCTCCATCACCACCACCATCTTTTGCACCTGTGAATGTGTATGGTGGAGGAAGATGTGATCGCCAGTCATCGTCTTCAGTGAACGATGTAACAAGATTGCGCCCTTCTTCATCTGCTTTTTCTGACCACCCTGCAGGACGTTTTGCAGGAATAGATTCAGCACCATCTTGCCAATTATCTTCTTTTCGCAAATAGAGCGTGCGAGTGGGGAATGCGAATTCCACTCCGAGCTCACCAGCAAGTCGAATGATGTCAAGCATAAATCGATGGCGTTCACGCAATTCTGTTGGCCAATCTGGTGTTTTCCAAAAGACATACACCAAAATATCTAAACTTGAACCTGCAAATTCATTCAGCCAAACTTGGTAGTAATCCTTGCGGGTATATGGATGAATTCTCAGTAGCTCACGAATACCTTCACAAAATGTTGCTATTTTTTCAGGAGATGTGTCATACGCAATGCTTACCATCTGCTTCCAACGCCGAAAACTTCTCTTGGAATAGTTGTTGCATTTAGTTGTAATCAAAATAGAGTTTGGAATTGTGACGAGAGTGTCGTAAAACGTCCGTATTCTTGTTGATCGCATACCAACCGATTCAACTGTTCCTTCAACACCATCAACAACAACCCAATCACCAATTTCAAATGGTTTATCTAAAATTACAGTGATTGAACCAAAGAAATTTTCAAGTGTGTCCTTTGCGGCAAATGCAAAACCCAAACCTCCAATGCCTAATCCAGCAATGAGTGGTGCAAGTTGAATATTCATTGCACTAGCGAGATAGACCAAGCCAAATACGATGACAACCGCTTTGAGTGTTTTGCGAAGGAGCGGAACAAGTAGGTCGTCAAGTTTGTTTGCAGATTGTTTTGCTTTTTGAGCTGCGACCCATGAGATCAAATCAGTGCCACGGAATCCAAACCAAATTGCAGCAAGCGTAATATAAACGTTGACTACTGGTTCAATGATTCCGTTTGCAATATCTGGCAATCCAATAACTGGAAGAAGAACGAGCCAAATGGCAGCACCTGCAGCAACACCTGCTGGGCGTGGAACTTGTCGAAGTATTTTTTTGAGTTCTACATCTGGATGATCAGCATGTGTAATCGACCTGAGAACTTTCCGAAGTAGAGCTCGAACAATAAGGTCCACGGCAAAACCTATTGCAATCCCAATTACAAGGGCCCCCCACCGCCAATACTCCATGCCAATAAAATCTTGCTTCATCCAGTCTGAGGCGAACGAATCAATCCAAGTCGAGATCGAATTAGATGCGGCTATATCTGGCGCTGATGCGAGTAAGAAATGAATCATGGTGGGGATACTACCACCACAAACGTCTAACCATCAGAACTATAGACAAATTACCCATTTTGCCAAGATAAGCACGTAATCGGTATAACCCGAACTGAATTGACAAATGCAACTCTATTTCTGAAGGATGTTCGCCGAGTTATCTTCAGATAGACGTATTGAGATGCCGAAACATACAAAGTCTAGACCCCCACTCCAACGAGAGAAGCACTATGTATACAAAACACGCAATCATACTCATCCCAACGCTTCTAGCTGCCGAATCACTTGCTAGCATTGTGCAAATTGACGGTGCTGGGTCGTATCAACTTCAATCACATTCAATTTCTGGCATTCTCGAGGACACATCGCCATATCTCTCGACTTCTGATCTAGCTGCAATTCACCAAGATTTGAACGTTTGGGGCGTAAACACGGATGCAAAAATCTCCCTTCTCCCAATTGATACCCCCGCAGGCTTAGCCCTATTTACCCTCATGGATCAAGAATTAGGCGGTGGTGATTCTGGGATTGATGCATCTGTTGGTGTTGTTTCTACTGCTTCAAATAATTTGTCACTGTATATCAATGATTCTACGCAGGATGCCTGGGATCTCATCCAACCCCCATTTGGATCTCAAACGCTAGGTGCTACCTTTGTCTGGGGATCTATTGGTAGCGGTGATGGTTTTGGGTGGGCAGGCATGGAGGTTGGTGACGCGCTCTCCTACAACTTCTCAAGCATAGTTGGCGATGCTGGGCTAGATGCTGAAGCATTCCAATTTGTAAGTTGGCAAGATGGATGGTCGGTGGTTGGTTCAGATGGTTTCAAAGATGATGGAAGCCAAGTATTTACCGGCTCTGTGATTCCAGCTCCCCCCGCAGCCCTCGTCCTCGCGGCATTTGCCTTTAACCGACGCCGCCGTAAATAATTAACCCGCACACGCAACCCAATCCATAGTCAGATTGACCGCGGGTCAAATGCGTATTTCGGTAGAATGTGGGGATGGACGAAAAACAACCCCAGAACAATCCACCGGCAGAGTCCTCAAAAACAAACACTGTTAGTGGATGGATTGGCGCCCTACTCGTACGGTTGGTTGTGCCAGCGTGGATCTTTTTTGGAGCATTTACCAAGGCAAGTGGCGCTTCGCCAAAATCCCTTCCACGAACAATCCTCGATGCTGGCTCTGCCATTGGTTTTGCTGATCATCTTCATCTTCTTCTTGGAATATTGACAGCAATTGAATTTGCATTTGTTGGCGTCATGTTATTCATGCCAAAGCTTGCAAGAACTGCCGCTGTTGTCATGCTCAGCATTTTCTTGCTCGTTCTTATCGTCGCAATTTCGCGTGGTGAAACCAGTTGCGGGTGCCTCGGTGACCACTCCCTCTCGCCTTGGACAATGTTTATCATTGATGCGAGTTTGCTCCTAGCGATCATCATATTCAAACCTCGAATCAGTAATTGCCACATGAACAAAGGCGCTCGAGCTCCGATCGCTGCAGGCTTTTTTATATTTTTCGCTTGGACCTTCACGTTCAGCAGCATTTTCTATTCACTAGAAAAAAATAAAACGAACCTTCCAGATTCTTGGTACCCACAAGATGTTTCTTCTTGGGTTGGACAATCCATTGATTCAATTGACTTATTTGGATGGATAGAAAATTGGCCCCAAGATATACACGAAGGAAAACAGTACGTCATTTTCTATGCAAAAACTTGTGACCATTGTGAAAATCTTTTGTACTTAGACACATTCTTTGATCTCAGGGTACCGACGACTCTTGTTGCGATTCCTGAATCAAAAGAAGGATTCTTTACCGAAGGATTATTCGAAAACCCTTGCTTTGATTGCAAAGAAACTGAACTTCCAATCGGTGTCGATTGGATTATTGGAACACCACTTGTTATTGCAATTGAAAATGGTATTGTTCAATGCGCAAATGAAAACGAAGAATATGAGACCCCACAATGTCTGAACTGGTAGCAAACGAAACATTACAACCTGTCCTAGATCATATTGATCAAAACCAAGCTGCTTCAATCGAAAGATTACAAGCACTCCTCCGCATTCCTAGTGTGAGCACAGACCCAGAATTTGCAAGTGAAGTGCATCGTTGTGCAGAGCATCTCGCAGAAGATCTGCGTTCCATTGGTCTTGATACAACCGTCCACAAAACAAAAGGGCATCCAATGGTCGTTGCTAGCGATGATTCGGCTGGACCAAGTGCACCTCGAGTACTTTATTACGGGCATTACGATGTACAACCGGTACAACCACTCGATGAATGGAATGATGACCCGTTTGAAGCAGCAGTTGTAGACGGCCCTCGTGGGAAACGCATTGTTGCTCGCGGCGCAGCTGATGACAAGGGGCAACTCATGACGTTTGTCGAAGCAGTGCGTTCATGGAAGGCTGTGCACAAAAAACTTCCCGTTCGTGTCATCATGCTTTTTGAAGGTGAAGAAGAATGTGGAAGCGAGAGCCTTGAACCGTTTCTACATAAGCACAAAAATGATTTGCTCGCTGATACCTGTATCGTGTGTGACACTGGTATGTGGGATGTAGATACTCCTGCAATCACAAGCAAACTTCGTGGACTTGTGTATATCGAAGCAACACTCCACGGCCCGTCTCATGATTTGCACAGTGGAGGTTATGGAGGCGCAGTTGTAAACCCTGCCAATGCAATTACAAAAATACTTGGAGAACTCCATGATGAACAGGGTCGAGTGCAAATCGCAAACTTCTACGACGACGTTGCTGAAGTTAGCAAAGAACAGTCTTTGCAATGGGATTCTTTGGGCGACGCAGACGCTCTTGTCCTTGAATCATCCGGTGCAAAAGCAACATATGGTGAAAAAGGTTTTACCACGCTTGAACGACTTTGGGCGCGTCCAACTTGTGACATCAATGGTCTTTTCGCTGGGTACACCGGCTCAGGCGCCAAAACTGTCATTGGTGCGTCTGCAACTGCAAAAATAAGTTGCAGACTTGTAGCACACCAAAATCCTCAACAAATCGAAGACAACTTACGAGCATTTCTCGAAGAACGAACACCTGATGGTTGCCACTGGAACATCACAAGTTTTGGTGTAGCCCCTGCTATTTCTGTACCAACTGACTCGCCTTGGCTAAGTGCAGCAAGCGATGCACTCACGCAAATTTTCCCTAACCCAACAGTTCTCATTGGTTCTGGCGGATCGATTCCTGTCGTTGGTTCGTTCCAAGAAATTCTAGGTGTCGATGCTGTCCTTGTTGGCTTTTCACTAGATGACGATCTCATCCATGCGCCAAATGAAAAGTTTGAACTTTCGTGCTTCCATAACGGCGTCCTTGCGCACGCTGCCATTCTTGATAAGTACGCATCCATTCAATCATGATCGGAATTACTTGTGTACTCACTGCTGCATTTCTCACCGCTGCTGGTGACTACACAATTACCGTTGATTCGTTCGGTCTTGGAAATACGTGGCGAGCGGGTGAAATAACACCTCTCCATATCACGGTCTCCAACACAATTCCAGAACCAATTTCCGCTTGGATTTCTTGGGACGTACCTGACGGTGATGGTGATGTTGTCGCGTGGGGACGACCGATTACACTAACGCCAAACCAAGATGTTTCAACGTGGCTCTACGCTCCTGTACAACCATGGGCAAACGGAACTACGCCCTGGACACTTCGACTTCGTACGCTTGTTGACGGGATACCAAGCGAACAATTAACTACGTTTCGTTTTTCTCCGCAATCTGTAAACGCAGCTCCTCTTTCTCTTAGGCATGGGGCTATCGCTGTCGTTGGAACGCGCAGGGTTGGTCTTGGGGGATTAGCGGGAGCAGGAAAAGCCGTGACTGTCCTTGAACCAACTACGACTATTTCTGGACTTCAGCCAGAAGATCTCCCTGACGCGTGGCCTTGTTTTGATTCGATTGACACACTCGTTTGGGCTGATGCCCCTCCAGAATTAGATTACCGGCAAGCAAAAGCCATTGAAGAATGGGTCTCTCGGGGTGGGCATTTGGTCATCATCTTGCCGACTATTGGAAATCCTTGGGCGCTCGGTTCCCAAGAAGGTCCACTTGCTTCTATCCTCAGTGATATTCAACCAACACTTGGCAACGCCGAGATTTCTGACTTCAAGCATGTTCTAGGGAATCCTCGAAACTATAGTCCTTTGACGTTAACTGTTCGTTCTTTCGATGCGCATAAACACACGCCACTGTTTACGTTGCAAGACTCTCGTGTCATCGCGATTACAAAAGATTACGGCGTAGGCATGTGTTCAATTATTGGTGTAGATCTTTCTGATGGGAGACTCGCTGCAATTGGTTTGCCAAGAGCGGATGTATTTTGGAATCGCATTCTCGGAAGGCGGGGCGACACACCTTCTCCAACAGCGCTGCAAAAACTTGACGACCTCGAACTGCTTTCAGGAACAATTCCAACAAGTACGACGCTCCCAATGGGCGCAATTGCTGCACAAACGATTGCCATGTCTACAACTGCGGGCGGTCGTCTTGGTACTGTCTTTGTTCTTGTTCTTTCCTACATCATCGTCGGTGGTCCGATTGGATATTTTATACTTCGAAAAAAGAAAAAACTCAGATGGTCATGGATGTGGTTTGCAACAACTTCTCTTGTGTTTACTGCAATAACATGGATCCTTGCACAAACTACATCAAGTGTTACAACACCACTAAGACATCTTTCTATCATCGATCAAGTATACGGTGCACCGAGGCAACAAGTACATGGATGGTTTTCGCTCTACTTACCAAATTACAGTAACAACCAAATTTCAATCGGGGGAAGTGCGAATTTATTGATGCCCTGGACACCTTCTGAATTATCAAAAGCACCAAGTTTTGCTGACACACGTCACGTTTCAATGAACGTTGATCAAGTCCCCTCTTATTTCGATCAGCCTTCGAGAGCAACTACTTCTAACTTTCAATTTAATTGGGCAGGTGGTTTGCAATCAGATACGTATCAATCGCTCATTAGAGTTGGTCTTGACGAAGGTCCATCTGTCCGAACTCTCGAAAATGGCACGCCTATCGGGCTTTCCGGTTTAATTTTCAACAAAATGAATATTTCTCTGTTCGACGTTACTGTTGTTTGGATAACCGACAACAAAATAACACCAGCATTGCATGCAAAAGATAATGCTGGCAACGATCTTCCTTGGATAAAAATGAGCGAGAGTGGCAAGCCGCTTAATGTTGCGTATTCGTGGAGGCTCTCTCAAACTTGGGACCCCGAAGAGTCTCTTTCTCTTCACAGATTTGAACCGACAGTTGATGCCAAGTTAGCATTCGGCTTTGACGAACGATACAAACAAGAGAATCGTTGGGATGCGTATAGAAATGGCGCTGCGATGCCGAGTGATGAAATCGCAAAGCGCCTCGAAATGCTTTCGCTTTATTCCCATCTCAAACCCCCTGTGTATCGAAAACGAGAGGGCAGCAAAAAATCACCACCCTCAAATACCATGATTCGAGAGGGTGGGCGAGAACTTGACATGGCAAGTTGGTTTGGCAGACCATGTATCATCATTATGGGTTTTGTTAAAAATGCATCTATCCCTGTCCCCATAGAAGTGGATGGCGAAGAAATTAGCAAAAGTGATGGCATGACAATGGTTCGTTGGGTGTATCCTTTAGGCATTACGCAATGATTCAAACAATTAACCTTACAAGAAAATATGGTGAACTCGTCGCTCTTGACAATCTCAACTTGGAGATTGGCGCTGGTGAATGCTATGGATTCATTGGACCCAACGGCGCTGGCAAAACCACAACAATCAAAATTCTTTCGACCCTTCTCAAACCAACTTGGGGAGAAGCGCGTGTTGGAGGAAAAGTCATTGGTTATCAAAATGCAGAGATCCGACCAATCATCGGGTACGTCCCAGATTTCATGGGTTCATACGATGACATGCTAGTCAGCGAATATCTTGATTTCTTTGCAAGTTGTTATGGGCTTAGCGGATCCCAACGGCACCGCGCTGTAGGAGATGTACTTGAACTCACAGAACTACATTACAAAGCCAACGCAGAAGTTGCAGGCTTAAGTCGCGGGATGAGTCAACGGCTCTCAATTGCGAGAGTTCTTCTTCATGATCCAGAAGTATTATTGCTAGATGAACCTGCATCTGGTTTAGATCCACGAGCAAGAATTGAAATCCGCGCTCTGTTAAAAGAACTACATCGAATGGGCAAAACAATTCTTATTAGTTCACATATCCTGCATGAACTTGCCGAACTCTGCACAAGCGTTGGAATTATTGAACAAGGCAAATTATTGTTCTCTGGTTCAGTTGACGACATTCTGTCCAAAGCTAAAGTAGGACAACTTGTACACATCGAGGTAACTGAACGTGCTGAAGATGCTGCTGCCCTTCTGCGAACGGTAGATGGCATTTCAATGGTTGATGTTGTTGAACACAACGGCACACATCGCATCGATGTCACGATCAGTGCAGAATCAAACCTCGAGCGATCTGAATTACCAAACCGCTTAATTGCTCGAGGATTCCGAATTCTCTCGATGCAAGGCGAACAAGTGAATCTTGAAACTGCATTTATGCGACTGACTAAGGGCTTAGTGAGTTAATCACGTTACTCCTCAAACCTAACTAGACGCATATAGTTACAATCCCCACATGGCAAAAAAACGCGTCATTTTGCTTGCTGATCGTACGAACGATTCGATCGCATCCATCTCCACTTCACTTGAAACACATCTATCTGAAGTTGTCGAGTTTGTTGGAAGTGATTTGCAAACACCATGCGATGCTGCGATCGCTATTGGCGGAGATGGCACACTGATTCACTATGGTCCCCTGCTTGCCAAAGCAAACATCCCTCTCATTGGCGTCAATAGTGGGCGCTTAGGTTTTCTTGCAACGTTTGACGCTGCGTCACTTATTGAACATCAAAACGTAGTTTTTTCAGATGCTGCCACCGTAATTTCTGTTCTATTGCTTGAAATAAGCGTTGATGGCGGGAAACCAATGGTTGCAATGAACGAAGCGATGATCGCTGCGGGGCATCCCTTCAGAATTTTAGAATTTGATCTCTCTATTAATGGCATTGATGCTCCAACCCTTCGTGGCGATGGCATGATTGTCTCTACACCAATTGGTTCTACGGCACACAATGTTTCGGTTGGCGGACCAATCGTCGATCCAACCTCTAAGGTCATCGTGTTCACGCCAGTTGCAACACATTCATTAGCTGTCCGGCCAGTCATTCTTGCAAATGATGCGTCAATAAAAATTACTCTTCGCAAAGCGAATGAAGGCACTTCTCTTATCATTGATGGTCAAGTAAAATGCCACATCAAAGAAGGAACTCAGATTACTGCCAAAGAAGGATCTGACTCACTGCAAATAGTGCTTAACCCATCAAACACATACTGGAACACGCTCGTTGATAAACTTCACTGGGGTGCTCCACCAGAACTTATAGAAAAAAATGACTCTTTATGATTGATCTCAAATTACTTCGTGAAAATCCTCAACATTTCATTGATGGGGCAAAGGCAAAGAATATCAAAGTTGATATCTCTACTTTTCTTGACCTTGATGAGCAACGTAGACTTTTGCAACGGCAAAAAGAGGATCACCGCGCTGAACAAAATCGAATTTCTAAAGAAATTGGTCCACAGATTGGCAAGCTAAAAGGACAGTTAAAAAATGCCAATGAAGATGAAAAATCTCAAATAGAAACACAACTTGCTGAACTTGAAGCAAAGCCTTCTACACTCAAATCTGAAATCCAACGACTTGACGATTCAATTGCAGCAATCGAACCTGATTGGAACGCGCTGCTCTTGCAAGTACCTCAACCTCCAGATGCCGATGTGCCCAAGGGTGAATCTGCAGATGACAACGTACAACTACGCACATGGTCTCCTGAAGGTTTTGACTTGTCACACACATTTGCAGAAAACCGAGGCTTCGAACCTAAGACACATCTTGAACTTGTTGAATCACTTGGGCTTGTCGATTTTGAACGTGGTGTGAAAATGTCCGGAACTCGGCACTACATGCTCACTGGAAACGGTATGCGTTTACAGCAAGCAGTGTTGCGGTTTGCCTTCGATCTCATCACAAACAAATACGGTTACAAACCTATGTCTGTCCCCGTTATTCTTAGAGAAGAGTGTATGGTCGGCACAGGCTTTTTTCCAACTGGTCGAGATCAGGCATACCACATCGAAGAATCTAAGCGTGGTTCAGGCCATGACCTATTTCTCGCTGGCACAGGAGAAGTTGGGCTCATGGGTATGTACGCTGATGAAATACTAGACTCCAACGATTTGCCAATCAAAATGGCTACTCTTTCAACATGTTTTCGGAGAGAAGCTGGCGCGGCAGGAAGAGACACTGCCGGTTTGTATCGCATTCATCAATTTGAAAAAGTTGAGCAAGTTGTCATTTGCAAAGCAGATGAAGAAACAAGCCGCCAACTTCATAAAGACATGCTTTCTATTGTTGAAGATTTGCTACAACAGCTCGAATTGCCGTATAGATTGTTGCAATGTTGCACAGCAGATCTTGGCTCTAAGAATGCCGACATGATTGACATCGAATGTTGGATGCCCGGACGGGGAGATCTTGACGAGCAGGACAGACCACTCGGCGATTGGGGCGAGACACATTCCGCTTCGAGACTCTACGATTTTCAATGCAGAAGGCTCAACATGCGATATCGTGATGAAGATGGCAAAACAGTATTCGCACATTCTCTCAACAACACTGTTCTTGCGAGCCCGCGCATTTTGATTCCACTTCTTGAAATGCATCAACAAAAAGATGGAAATATTCGCATCCCAGATTGCCTCAAGCCCTACATGTCAGTTGACATTCTTGAACCAACACACGCATCGGTATGAACAAGTCAGCGATTCCACTTGAAGTTCGCAGACACAAACTTGTAGCATCAGTACGCAACCAATTAAAGGACAACGTCCTCGTCGGTGTCAGTGGTGGCGCTGACTCTACTGCGCTCCTTCTTCTATGCTGTGCAGTTTCGTTGCAACAATCTTCGACACTCAATGTGATTGCAGGTCATATCAACCATGGAATCCGAAGTGAGTCAGATGCCGAACAACAGATGGTTGAAACGCTCTGTGAAAAACTTGGGGTCAAGTGTGTTTCTAAAAAAATTACTGTCACACCAATTGACGGATCACTTGCTGCTGGTGCTCGCAAAGGGAGATATAACGAGCTCGCATCGATTGCGACTAATAATAATTTGACACAAATCGCTGTTGCACATCATGCAACAGATCAACTAGAGACGATGTTGATGGCTCTTTGCCGTGGTGGTGGTCCAAGGAAATTAGCCGGCATGGCTGCTGCTAGACAACTAACAACAAATATTGCACTCATCCGCCCCCTACTACATTCAGACCCAGCTGTGCTTGAGGATATTTGTTCACTCTCTGATGTTACTTGGTGTAATGACCCAACAAACTGTGACACAACCACTCCACGTGGGAAATTGCGAATTGAAGTACTGCCAAAACTTCGGGAACTTTGGCCCGCGGCAGACCGTCATGCATCGAATGCTTCTGTAATGTTACAGGCTGCAGCCGATACACTTGATGCGCAGGCAAGGCTACTCGGGGAACCTGATACATGGAGCCGTAAAGAACTTTCAAATATTCCACAGGATATCGTGGCAACTCTCATGCACAAATCTGTCGGAAATCAAACACCATTCGAAACCGTTCGAACAATTGCAGCAGCCATTACTGACACATCAACAGAACCACGTGCATTTGATTGTGGCTCTCAGTGCATTGTGCATGTAACTGCGAACGAAGTACGAATCTCTCAATCGTAAGCTGCAGCCCCAGCCATTACAATTTGTCCATCCCCTAACATGGTATAAGTGAGGGATCCACCGACACTTGTCACTACAAATGGAGGTGGTTGTTTACTAGAAACGAACACAGAAGCACCCCCTGTTCCCGATGCGAGTGTTGGACCTACTCCACGTTCCCACGACGAAATTGTTGCGTGGTTTGGCGCGTCAAACCTTGCAACATGAAGGTTAATGCCCTCTGGAAAACCTTCGTGATTTACAACTTCTGGACCAATTTTTTCAATCACTTCGGTTGGTTCCTTTTCAGTCCAAAAAACTGCATTTGGATTTCCCATACTAATAAATTCTAATGCAGGTAAATCTTCGATGAGATCTACTTGCACATTACATGAAAGTGGTCCTGATTTAGAAAACCCAATTGTCACTTCTACTTCGTTACGCTCAGGGTGCACCACGCATGTATTGAGACCTGCAAGTGTGCGAATGGTCATTGTTGTACTTGGAACGATACGGCTTCGATATGCATGCAAAGCTGCACACCGAAGACCGTTGCCACATTGCTCTGCTTCAGTACCATCTGCATTGAATATTCTCATCTGCAAGTTAGCGGTTTCATTGCCAGAAAGTATTAGCAGTCCGTCTGCACCATGTAATTTTTGTAACAATACTTTTGGTTCTTGTTCACCACAGTGAATCAAAAACTTATTCCCCGTTCCGTGCATATAAACATCTTCTATCATCAATTGAGCGTTATCGTGCCAAGATCTACCACGACATGTCCATGTCGATAATAGTCGACGTTCATCGTATTAGAATTTACATAAGTCAAAACTAGACAATTCGCCCGTGTGTTGTCTGCATATTTTTTATCTCCCATTCCGGGGCCCGCATGGTCGCCATTTTTGTATTTTTGTGCGTGAAAGTGGAAATGAAAAAGTGAGGTATAAGCTGCGTCAAACATTTTTTGTGGAGCGTCAAACCTTCGATCATGGTTGCGAATAATGGGTTCAAACTCTTGAATTACAAAACGTCCTTGTTTGTCAAGTTCTACAACTCCACCAAACTCGGTAGAAGTATCAAGGTGGTCTCGATTTGCATAATCAAAAAAGTGGGTTCGAACCTCTGGCACTTCCATCGCTTCCAATGCCACGCGAATTGCAACTGCGTCACCCCAAGAAAGTTTATTTTTATGGGAGGGCAAAAGTTCATTCAGAGTTGAGGTATTTCCTCCACCTTCATATTCAAAATAATGTTTGCGATTTTTTAACTCTGTTTCAAGAAATCGAACAAGCGAACTTGTAGATTTGGTTGCGAGTTCTGGCCAGTGCCTTGAAACTGTTACTGCAATTGGAATGTCTCTCATTTCAAGAGAAACTCGGCGATCATCATCTAAGAGCGAGAGTGCCTCTACTGCTTCATTCCAAAAATCACTGTATTCAGGTTTGCACAATTCACGAGCCCACAGTATTTCTTCTTTATTTTGCGGCATGATCCCAAGCTCTAATGTTGCACGTTGCAAATCAAGCAAAAACATGTCATCTTCAGGAATTGATGATCCAGAGAGCAGAGTAAGTAATTTGTCTTGAGCACCGATTCTTAATAGCAATTCCCAGCATCGTGTTCGGTAACCCTGCTGCCAAGATTTATTTGTTGCAAGAAGTGATTGAAAAACAAGAGTTGCAAGTTCGCCTTCACCGTACATCAAAACCAATGCTTGTCGTTCGGGTCGATCTGCTTCTTCATATCGCATGGTTGGTTGTGACCATGAACTTATAAGTGCTGCATCAAGCTCAAGAACCTCTTCTTCTGCAATCCATTCGCAGAGTTGTTCGATCCATGTCCAATTATCCATTCGAGGAAGACGTTGACGTACAGTCTTGATCACACCATCTCGATCAACATTCCATAATCGATTAAGAGCTGCATGACGAGCATCGTTGGTGTAGCCTGAAACCCAAAGCATGCGATGTAGGGTTTCTCGGTACTGTGAGTTATCGAGCCCAACTTGCTCATCAAGCATCCCCATCGCTTGCAAGTGTATCGCTTTGGGACGGCCAGTTTCCCTGAGCGTTGCAGAGGGATTCGTGATGCTTGGACCGCCACAACCGATGAGGAGAAAACACAATGACACAATTTTTAGATTCATGCACGCAGTGTACAGCCGCGTTTGTGCAAAGAATGCTCGTTCGACGTACCATAGATTGCAATATGGGATCTGAACATACTGATTTGACACTTCACGAAAAAGTGGTGGGAGTCCTCAAACTCATCCGGCCATCGATCCAAGCCGATGGTGGAGATATCGAATTGGTCTCAGTTGACGATTCTGGGGTCGTATCTATCCGGTTTCTTGGTGCTTGCATCGGGTGTCCATCGAGTGACATGACCCTTCAGCAAGGCATTGAAAAGACTCTTAAAGAGCATATTAATGATATTACAGCCGTACTTGCAATTGATTGAACCCATTGCCACATAAAGGCTTATGCTACTTATTTGCAACATTTGACAATAATTATTTTGAATTAGTGCCCTATTTTTGGTAATCTATAAGGTCGGGGAATGGTGGGTTCGCGCAGGTCGCGCGGCGTTTCGTATTGGAATGAGCGGCAGGAGGTCCGCATTATGCTTGTAATTACACGAAGAGAAGGGGAAGAAGTTGTCATTGGGGATCCGGCACATCCAATTGGTGTTGTGCGAATTGCCTCAATTAAGGGTGATCGCGTTCGGATAGCCTTGGATTTTCCACGGGATATTCCTGTACATCGTTCTGAAGTTGCGAGCCAAATAGCGACTGAAGGTCCAACAATCGCAGGTAAAATCCGCCCAGTTTCTTCGAAATAACAACTGACTCAAACCCCGTTTTCATTGAACAACCGCCTCATCTACTCTCGATGCTGCGTTAACTATCCAATTTCACAACTTTGGACCTTCCACAACTCTGGATCTGGCACAGATGCCAGATCTGGGGGACAGGTCCAATGTGGATACAAAAAAAGGTTCGCAGCAAGTGGTGGGGCATGCTGCGAACCGGGGAAGGGGGATCGGACTAGAAAGTCCGATCGACTTGAGGAATAGTTTTCGGCATCGTCAGATGCCGAAAACCGTTGTTGGTTAGTGCTCCGCGTCCTTGCGAGCACACTTTCCTTTGAGGACCATCCTTGGTCCAAGTATCGCGACCTCTAGTCTGATCGCTGATTCAAGATGCAAAGAGGAGGCATCGTCCATGACACCAAACCCCTCGCGGGCTAAGCGTCCCTGCTTAGCCTTATAGAACAGGTTATTCATTGGTTTCCCCCGATCGAGCAGAACCTTGACTGCGTGCTTGAGATAGGATTTTGTGCAACTTTGGCAATTTCTCTTTCAAAGTAGCTTTCCATTCTTTCGGATCTCTGATTTCGATGTGATCCCGCACGCCAATCACAATTGCTTGGCTTCCTATCCCTGCATATTCCAGCAGTGATTCCGGAAGACGAATCCGCCCTGCTTTGTCTATCTCGATACGTCTCGATTGTGAATAGAGCAGTTGCTCGTATTCCATCACATCCTCGTTGGGTAATAAGGAATGGTCGAGAGATTTTGACATTGCTTCGAAAGTCGAATCCGACCAAAGAAAGATGCTCCCCGCTGATCCGGGGGAAGCATACACCACGCTCGGACCTGACCCCATCACAAAACCTACCCGCATCTCTGTTGGTATTGACAAACGCTGCTTGTTGTCGATGGATCTCTCGATGTTGCCTGTAAACGTAAACATGGGTTGCTTTGTGGGATTCCATTATCTTTCGTCCCCACAGTACCCCAAAATTACCCACTATGCAACACTTTCTTAAAAAAAGCTGAACTCTTCTGTTATCAGACCTTGCTTTTTCTTCCATCTGTGGCATGCTAAGTGTAGTCTGGAGAAGTACTTGCGCAGGTTTTACGTGCGCTAATTTGAAGAGAGAAAAATGTCCACAGATCCACAACTTATCCACAATGCGCTGCGATCACTACCAAATGCCCTATTTGTGTTGACGTGTGCATTCGATAAGTACCGCACTGGCATTCTCACAAGCTGGGTGCAGCAATGCAGCGGCGAACCACCTATCCTTGTCGTCGCAGTTAAAAAGGGACAAACCATCGAACCGTTGCTACGTGATGCACGAGCCTTCGTGCTCAATATGATGCCTGCAGGTGACCGTAGATCTATACATCGGTTTGGCAAACCACTTGATCGCTCTGATGACCCCTTTCTTTCTATAGATTTTGATACAGCCGTCACTGGCATGCCAATCCTTAAAAATGCTCTGGGGTGGTTTGACTGTGAACTTGAAGGACACCTCTCCCCAGACGCAGATTGCAGGTTATACCTTGGACGTGTTGTTGCAGCAAACATACGAACAAGACTAAAAATCGACAAACCTGTTTCCATTGTAATACCTGTTCCTGACAAACGACCAAGCAGAAAAAAAGCTCCTAAGAAGGTCGCAAGCAAACGCAACATGTAATTATTGCAAGCGCAACTGGAACCCTTCAACAAATTTAGATGGCGATGCAACTGAACGAACTCTTGCAGCGATTTCTAATCCTTGGTCAGAGACATGAGTAGGATCACGAAACAATTTCATTGCCCATGCACTTAACTCTGAAACCGACGTCACCCATGCAATTCGATGTCCAATTGTTGGAATACCTGTAATTGCGTGTTGATGAGACGCAGCAATAGGTGTCCCACTTGCGGAAGTTGACAATAAATCAAGGACGCCATCAAGTGCTCCATGAACAATTGAAGTTGGAGCCCACACGAACGTAGCTGCATACACAACATCAATCAAACGCAATCCACTCTCTATTTGTCGCAAACAATCTGTACTGTGATGCTCTTGTAGTGCAAAATAAAGCTCTGAATAAAACATGTAGGAATCTGATACAACAACTGTTACTTCAACAGCCATTTCTTTCATTTGCACAACAAACGAGACAATTTCTTGCCATTTTCCAACATCGTTTACAACAGCAACAAGCAATGATTTTGAATGGACACCGAGAATGTTTAACACAGATGTACGATCTATCACAAGTGACTTCGCATCAATACCCACGAGGGGTTCCATCACAACTTGTTTCGAACTATTATTTTTTTTCATCACTTCAACACAAGTCCAAGTTGTAGGAATAATACAATCAACTTCGATGAATGGAACTTGATTTGCGTCTATGGAATCTATATACCCAATAGTTTTATGAACTTTTTGAATACCAGAGATCGCTACTGTGGAATGCCAACCCCACGCAATGAGTTGATCTTTCTTCGTTGCAACTGCATCTATTACTCTTCGTACTCGAGTACCAAGAGTACGGGAATTATTTTGAACACCCTGAACCGAGCCAAGAACAGAAAGTCCTTGCATACGCAACTGATTTGACTCTACCTCATCACCTAGCACAAGCACTTGGTGACTCTTTGGCAATCGGTGTGTTATCAATTTCATCAATCCGATCATTGCACGCGACGAAGGCTCAGAAAAAGGTGCGATGACATGTAGGAATGACAACTTATTTTCGTTCTAGGTTTTCACCTAAACGGCCAGTTGTATGCGTGTAGAACAATTTTGCGACAGCATCACCTAATTTGTCCGCAAGCATAGTAGATAACTTGCGAGTTTCGCTCACGCTTGATAATTGATGTGGATCTACTCGGCTCAACGCTGCTCGCACTTTATGTGCAGCATCAATTGAATCTGGAGCAGGAAACAACTGCTCTCTTGTATCAACATCTACTACTCGTACACTACAACCCGCAAGCGGAGCAGGATTGTGCCCATCGACTGACATGATAAATGTTGTTGTTTCAACATAAATGACTACCGATGCTCCAACTGCTTTTCCAATTGCACCAATAGTCAAAATAGATCCATTTCGATCTTGAGAATCCGCGTATCTCATTGCATCGCGTGGTGCAATCATGTCTACGAGAAGTTCACGTCCGAGCAATTCAGAAGTGATTTTATCTGCAACCACACTTTTGAGCCTGCTTGGGTGCATGATATTATGACGGTCATCTACAAAAACAACAGTTTTTTTCTGAGGCAGTTCAAACAATGCTATTTGTTCTGGGTCAGGCGAAACCACATAGGCGACTCCCGCAACAATATTGCAGGAGGAGAGAACGCAAGTGGAAAAAATAACCAAGCAAGTAATTATCAACGATCTCATGTGTCTAACTCCGGACGGTAGCGATCTGGATTTTTTGGTTCTAAGTGAAAGTAAAAGAGCCAAGCAGTTTGCCTCATAAATTCAGTTAGTAAACCGCGGGCAATGTCTGCTTCGTTAGCTTCTTGCTTCGCTAGGACGCTTGGACGTCGAGGGTACGTTGCTGCAATTGTAAATACATCTGTAAAACCATCTTGCTCATACGCACCCTTTTCCACGACTCCAACAGTCGCTTCACAGAGCCCTTCCCACAACCATTCGTTACCAGGGGGTGTCAAACGATATTCATGTAAATCAATATAAATTACGCGGTCTACTTTTAATGTTTCCACCAATTCGCTCGTAGGCATCGCAGACCATTGTGGTGTATTGAATTGCCATTGCGCCACAACCGCTGGATCAAGAATGCGAACATTTTGCAGACCTTGTGTTCCCTCTGATGCTGCTTTTGCCAAACGCGCGACGACACCCTCAGCAATCAAGTTTGCTATTCCGGGATGTTGATAATGCACCGAGAGATGAGCTGTAATGACAACAGCAACGGTCTGACCATCAAGGCTATATTCAGGGTGAGTCTCTACCAACTTTTGATCTTCAAACGACTGCTTGACTGCACCACCAAAAGCAAATATAGAGCAGCCACACAATGAGGTGCAAGCTAAGAGATAGAGAAACAATTGAATTCTTTTCATATAAACCATCCTCGATGAGCAAGGATTTTATACACCCAAGCGAATACTGCTAGCCCTGCGATGATAAAAAGTGTTTTTGTTGTCATCCAACGATACCAAAATGCTGTTTTAGGATGGCCAGTAAAAGCAATGATGAGGGCAATTATCCCTATTATTACTACAAAAACAGCGAGAATCATGCCAAATGGTTGGGTTTTGAACGCAGTTACTAATTTTCCTCTCACAGCATAAGAAAATGCTGTTGTCATCCCACAAGTTGGACATGGAAGGTCGGCAGCAAGAATCCAGCCACACTGAGGAAGGCCGAGCTGCTTATGTGTACCCACCCCATCTGCTGAGGGCGAAAGCCAAGCAGCGATGGCGAGAATAACGATAGCACCTATTCCTACAAACAGCGCTTGCAATCGTCTCGCTTTTTGTGAGGGCAAACTATTTGGTTCCACTTTCGATTCCATGTGACAGTACAGGATACCAACACCTGACCCATGCAATTAGATACCTTTGGTACCTTATAGAAATGCAAACACATTGGGTCGACGGACACGTAGATTTAACATACATCGCACTAGGCGGGAGAAATATCCTTAAAGAATGCTCTACTCCAGAAGAAGAGTGTATTTCAATACCAGATCTGAAAAATAGCAATGTCAAGACAATTGCAGGGACTATTTACACTTCACCTGGTGACCATGTGCTTGGCTATGATTCAAGTGAAAATCGTGATGCAGCATTTTCACAAGGAAAAAAACAACTTGATCTATATCGTGACTTGCACACACAGGGTCATATCAATCTTCTACACACAAATCAAGAAGTGCCACCAAATTCCGACGCTCTTGAAGTGATTCTACTTATGGAAGGCGCTGATCCTATAAGAAACATCGATGACGTTGCATGGTGGCATGAGCAGGGACTGCGTATTGTCGGTTTAACTTGGTCTGTTGGAACTCGGTACGCAGGCGGAAACAATTGCAAGCATGGTTTAACAAGTGAAGGTAAGGCACTTGTCTCTGCATTGGATGCGCATAACATTTTGCATGACGCTTCTCATTTATCAGAACAATCATTCGAGGATCTTGTTTCCTGCACGGATACAGTAATCATCGCGAGCCATTCAAACAGTAGAAATCTACTCCAAACAGATTCTCAACGTAACTTACTAGATGAACAGGCGAAAGAAATTTTCAATCGAGGTGGAGTGATTGGGCTCAATCTGTGCACAATGTTTCTCTCCAAAACTTTTTCAAAAAAGCCACAAACTGCGACAATAAATGATTGCGTCGAACACATTTTTCATCTTTGTGACCTTGCAGGAAATAGAAGCCAAATAGCGCTCGGCAGTGATTTCGATGGGGGATTCACGCCAAAACATTTACCCATTGGACTCAAACACCCTTCGCAATTACCGACATTACTGCAACAACTTCAAGATAATGGTTTCAGCGAAGATGAACTTCATTCGTTTGCACATGGGGCATGGGAACGCTTGTACAAAATCAATTGAGCGGAGTACAGAACCAACCTGTATGGCCCTCAACTTCTACTTCAGTAAGCAGATGTAGGGCAAGATTCGTTCCATGGAGATCAGCAACAGAAAGTGCATCATCAGTAAACACGTGCTGTTTTGGTGCATCCGATGTGTCGATTTCCATTGCACCACACGCCATCGCGATGAGTTCACGATGTCGCACAACCCAGCCTGAAACAATCGCAGCATCACGAAAATCTTCTGCATCCGCAAGAACATGTATGTTTCCATTCGTGTCAATTGCAAGTTCAACTTCTTCGTGCTCGGGGCAACGTGGCTTTATGGCAATCAAACCATCAACGTATGATGTATAAGGTTGTTTTTCGCTTTTATCGTGCATGTCCATTGAAGGCGTTTCAACAACTGGCTCTTTAATTTCAACAACTGGTCGCGTAGAAATTGGAATTGTGTATTCTGCCTCTTGTACTTCTTGCGACCCTTGTGGCTCAGATTCTCTTTGCGATGCAGCGCGAATGCGAGTGAGAATATCAACAACGCCGCTTGTTCTCTGAAAACTTCCCTGAGATGCCACTCTGCTATTTGATCCCATTGCAGGTAGGGGCTGACTCACAGAAAGTTGTACACCAAGTTGATGATGTGCTGTTTGAACAATACGATTTGCTGCATCATGTGCCGCACGTTCTTCAGTTCCAACAATAACAAGATTCATTGCTGGTTTCGCTTCCGTTGTTCCAGATGCAACAACTAGCCCCTTCAACAAACGGTATGCACCAACAACAGCTGCTTGATCTGCACCAGAGAGAAGTGTAATTCGGTCTGCATCACAATGTAACAAAGCAGTTGAGTCTGCATCTGATGGAGGTTGAATCATCCAGTTTTTTACTTCGGGACCGACAATTTCGAATGCTTCTTCAAGAGAACTACATGTAGAAATGTCTACGTTGCTATTGCCGACAATCGCAAGATCAACTGTGTCCTCATGCATCCGAATGAGCGCCCCTACGCCACCCTCAGTTTCTCTTCCTGCATAGGGAATCAGCCACAGCCCACCTTGCACAGGCAAGTGTCCTAGTAATAATAAATCTACTGATGCACGAACAACCGACGGTTCTTCGACCGTTGTAAACAGTTCTGCAAGATGTGCATAATCAGAGTTCGCGGCCATCAGTCACCTCTGTTGGTGTGATTCGTCCAGCGATTTTTGGCGCTTCTGCAGAAGTGTCAAAAGTAGCCACTCTTCGAGCAAGTTCAGCAGCTCTTCCATTTCCAACCGGATGCACCTCCACCAATGGTGCAGCCGGTGTGTAAATTTCTTCGAGCCAATCGACGAGCGCGACAAAATCTTTCTCAGCATCACAACCGGGAGAAAATTCTACAACTGGCTGCCCGAAACTTGCAGCTTCTCGCAGCGTTTCGTGATCGCGTATCACAACTGGTGCAACTTCATCACCAAAAGACTCGCGAAGTTTTTCTAATAGTTTTTTTGCCAAAGGAGAAGGACGGTGAATAGAAGGAAGAATACGTGTTTTAATAGGCTTCCCAATTCTTGCAATCAATGCTTCGATTGTTTTTCGTTGTCTACGGGCACCTCGAAGAGAAAAATAACCAGTTTCCACCGGTACGATCGCTTCAGTAGCCGCCCTTAGGGCGTTATAAGTAAGGAGACCAATATTTGGTGGACAATCGATGACGCAGCGATCAAACGAACCATCCAAATGGTGCAGCAAACTTTCCAACCTACGATCCTTGTCAGGCATCGCATGCAATCCACCCCCTGCTGCCTCAATCGCTGTGAGCATCATTGTGGATGGAGCAAGGTGTAAATTTTTTGTGACTTGCCAGAGAAACTCATCCTTGTCGAGGGTCTCGTCGTGCGAGGCTAGGAGCGCATCCCCAATACTCATGTTTATTTGTTCTTCAGGTACACCAAGACCTGCAGCACAGTGGGATTGGGGATCCATATCTATGAGCAAGGTTCGAAGACCTCGGCTCGCAAAGACAGCAGCAACATTAATAGAGGTAGTTGTTTTCCCACAACCACCCTTCTGATTCACAATAGCAATTGTACGCACAGTAATAATCCTCTCATGTGGGTTCATCCTTGAACACCAACCATATCTTTATCGGAACTGAGCACATTTTTTCATGAAAAACACCTCACTTGCGATCTGAAAGTACATCACACATCCATAGTGTTACACAACCCCTCCAAAAAACAAATTTCAATTCAAGCTGAGATTAGGAAGCACCAACAGAACGAAGTGCGAGTGTAATAGTCGCAAGATCAACATTGCTCGAAATAGTGGCTCCACATTCACCCTCTGGAAGGACGAGTCTCATCTGACCATCTTGGTTTTTCTTATCAAACTGCATCATCGAAATAAAATCAAGCGCTGGTAGCTCTGCCTGCATTCGAATTGGCAAGCCTAATTTTGCAAGCAACGCTCTTATGCGGTCAACAAAACCATCACTCACCATACCCAATGCTTCCGAACAACTTGCAGCTGCCACAAGACCAATTGAAACCGCTTCCCCATGCAACAACCCTAATTCTGGCATAGGTTCCATTGCATGCGCAAACGTGTGTCCCAAATTCAACAGTGCCCGCTCTCCACCCTCACGCTCATCTCGTGAAACAACTTTCGCCTTTATCGATGCCGATTGAAACACCAAGCGTTCTAGTACTTCCAAATCACAAGCCAAAATCGCCGAAGCATTTGTTTCAATAAACGTAAGAAGTTCAGCATTTCCAAGCATCGCGTGTTTCACGCATTCGGCAAGGCCACAACGTAGCTGCCGTGTATCGAGGGACTGCAACATCTGCACATCTGCGATTACTTTCTTAGGTTGCCAAAATGCACCCGCTAAATTCTTCCCTAATATCGCAGTACCATCATTTCGTGATCGTTTTGTATTTACCCCTGTTTTGCCGCCAATTGAAGCGTCTACCATCGCAAGCAGTGTCGTAGGCACTTGGATCAACGGCACACCTCGCATATAGGTTGCAGCTGCAAAACCTCCGACGTCACCCACAATTCCACCGCCTATAGCGACAAGAGAAGAAGATCGATCAAGCCCTGCATCAAGCATTGCATCCCATATTTTTTCAACCGATGGCATCGTTTTATTCATTTCAGACGCAAACATGGTCAACAACCCCTGCCCAGAACCGACTGTAATTTTGTCCCCCAATAATGGCATAACCTTGTCGTCAACAACAAACATGGCTCGATCTGTAATATCACCAAGCATCTCTTTCAAAATGCCTGAGCCGATCTGCATTTCATACGAACGATCGCCAAGCGAAATGGGCACACAATTCATGTTAGTTCTTCGGCACTTTCATGTAATAAAGCCAAGGCGTCTGCCGGATCATCTGGAAGGTCTACCGAAACCGCCGCCACTGCGTCAATCACTTCATCGATGTGGGGTGATCCATGACGAGGCAGAAGTTTCCTACTTGGCTTAATTCTGCTCAACAGAAACACCGTCATTGCACCTATCACTACAATAGGAACCAATATTAAGGGTAATGGGACAATAGATCCTAGTTCATCAACAGTTATACATGTGCTCGACGTAACAAAGGTGGCAAAAGACCTCACGTTGCCATCGCGCCCAGTCAAATCAACAGTTTTATAAAACCTTGTGCTTGCAACGATGTCCGCTTTTGCACGTATATCCGTTTCACCTACAACGTACAGCATAAAGGGCACGCCATCTGAATCACGAACAAACCATTCCCCTACCGAATCCCAAGGTGGCGGAGCGGGCGATTGCTGTTCAACCACGCCAGAAATGACAAACTCGCCTCCACGATATTTCACTGGATTTTCTACCAAATCTACGTAGATTGGATGCGCGTCCACTTCATTGTTTGGGACAAAATCCCCTCCCACCCCCCTCACATTTTCCACCAAAACAGCGAAACCATCGCCCAAAGAATCCCTCCCATC
>PVBE012294034.1_pt1 | contig 36813 bp, 27 predicted proteins | sample 1631181 | NCBI WGS metagenome assembly PVBE01 (sample SAMN08397723, study PRJNA350692) | Marine metagenome, whole genome shotgun sequencing project. | isolation source: water | place: Pacific Ocean | collected 2012-04
AGTCAGCTCAGCCAGTTCATGGATCAGACCAACCCCCTGGCGGAGCTCGCGCACAAACGTCGGCTCAGCGCCTTGGGTCCGGGCGGTCTCAGCCGAGACCGGGCGGGCTTCGATGTTCGCGATGTGCATCACAGCCACTACGGTCGCATTTGCCCGATCGAGACGCCGGAAGGCCCGAACATCGGATTGATTGGGAATCTGGCGACGTTTGGGCTGATCAATGAGTTCGGGTTCATCCAGACGCCCTATCGCCGCGTGATCAAGGAGCTCAAGGCCAGCGACAAGCGGCTCGTGGGCACGATCCTGAGAGAAGACATTGAGGGTCCACGCGGCGGCAAGGTGGGGACGGCGGGCGAGGAGATTACGGCGAACCTGCAGGAGCGACTGCGTGCGCTGGATGATGTGGAGCTGGTGCCGATCAAGGCGTTCGTGTCCGAGACGGTGGAGTACCTGACCGCCGACGAAGAGGATCGCTACATCGTGGCGCAGGCGAACGCTCCGCTTGATGCGGACGGCTACTTCATGCAAGAGCGTGTGGAGGCCCGGGCCGGGGAGCGGTTCGAGGAGCTACCGCCGGAGGACCTCGACTACATGGATGTTTCGCCGCGGCAGATCGTCTCCATCGCCGCGTCGCTGATTCCGTTCCTGGAGCATGATGACGCGAACCGTGCGCTGATGGGTTCCAATATGCAGCGCCAGGCCGTGCCGCTGCTGCGGCCGGAGGTGCCGTTGGTGGGCTCGGGGATGGAGCGTCCTGCCGCCCGTGATTCGGGGCAGGTCATCCTGGCGGAAGAGGACGGCGAGGTCCTCAGTGCAGCCGCCAACGAGATCACGATCAAGTACAAGAGCGGGCGTGAGCGCAGCTATAAACTCCTCAAATTCATGCGCTCAAACCAAGGGACCTGTATCAACCAGCGGCCGATTGTCCAGAGAGGCGACAAGGTTAAGGTTGGCGATCCCCTGGCGGACTCGTCCTCAACGGACCAGGGCGAGTTGGCCCTGGGACAGAGCGTCCTCGTCGCCTTTATGGCCTGGGAGGGCTACAACTTCGAGGACGCGATCATCCTCTCCGAACGGCTCGTGCGGGACGACAAGTTCACGTCCATCCACATGTCCAAGCATGAGACAGAGGCGCGGGAAACCAAGCTGGGACCCGAGGATATCACACGCGACATTCCCAATGTCGGAGAAGAATCGCTGCGGGACTTGGATGAGGGCGGCGTGATTCGCGTGGGGGCCGAGGTTGGGCCTGGCGACATCTTGGTTGGCAAGATCACGCCGAAGGGCGAGACCGAACTGACCGCGGAGGAGAAGCTCCTGCGGGCGATCTTCGGCGAGAAGGCGCGCGAGGTGAAAGACACCTCGCTGCGGGTCCCGCATGGGGTGCGCGGCACGGTGGTGGATGTCCGCGTCTTCCGGCGTGATGACCACGATGAGCTGCCGGCCGGTGTGGAGCAGATGGTCCGCGCCACCATCGCCGAGCGGCGCAAGCTCTCCGTGGGCGACAAGATGGCGGGTCGACACGGCAACAAGGGTGTGATTTCGCGCATTCTGCCGGAGTCCGATATGCCCTACCTCGAAGATGGGACGCCCGTCGACATTATTCTCAATCCCATCGGGGTGCCGAGCCGCATGAACTTGGGCCAGGTATTGGAGACGCAGTTGGGATGGGCGGCGCACACCCTCGGCTTCCGCGCCGTCACCCCGGTCTTTGATGGGGCGTCCGAGGAGGCGATCCAGGACGCGATGGCGCGCGCGTGGATGGTGCGCGAGTCCGGCGCCAACGTTGTGCGGCCGGTGGAGTCGCAGCACGGGGCGGTGACCAGCGTGGAACGGGAGACCGTCGACGCATGGATCCGCGAACGGGGATACGACCCCGATGTCATCTTCAACGAAGACGTGATCGGCGAGGCGAGCCGCGCCAGCTTGGAGCTCTGGTTGGAGTCCATCGGCGAAAAACGCGTCCGCGGGATTGACCTGACGAAGCTGATGGACAGGTCGCAGCGCGCCTTCGATGAAGGCCGCGGTGCGCCGCCCGTGTTCGGGAAGCAATGGCTGATAGACGGTCGCACCGGCGAACGATTTGATCAACCGATCACCACGGGCTACATCTACATGCTGAAGCTGAGTCACATGGTGGAGGACAAGATTCACGCACGCTCCACGGGGCCGTACTCGTTGATTACGCAGCAACCCCTGGGCGGGAAGGCGCAGTTCGGCGGGCAGCGATTCGGAGAGATGGAAGTCTGGGCCTTGGAGGCCTACGGCGCCGCGCACATCTTGCAGGAGCTCCTGACCGTCAAGAGCGATGACGTAGTCGGTCGGGTCAAGGCGTACGAGGCCATCGTCAAGGGGAATGCGGTGTTGGAGCCGGGCGTGCCCGAGTCGTTCAAGGTGCTTGTGAAGGAGCTGCAGTCGCTGGGCCTGTCGGTTGAGGTACTCAACCAGGCCGAGGAGCCGGTAGAAATTGAGGAGACGGGTGGACGGGAGGCGCCGTCACTCGGCGTCAACCTGTCTGGTTTTGAGGGAGAGGAGATCGTTCCCAGTGCTTGAGGTTAATGATTTCGACGCGATTCGGATTTCCCTGGCATCGCCGGAGCAGATTCGCTCCTGGTCCTATGGAGAGGTCACCAAGCCGGAAACGATCAACTACCGCACCCTCAAGCCTGAGAAGGACGGGCTCTTCTGTGAAAAGATCTTCGGTCCGCAGAAGGACTTCGAGTGCATGTGCGGGAAGTACAAGCGGGTTCGCTACAAGGGAATCATCTGCGACAAGTGTGGCGTGGAGGTGACGCGGAGCAAGGTGCGGCGTGAGCGGATGGGGCACATCGAACTCGCCGCCCCCGTCAGCCACATCTGGTTCGTGAAGGGCACGCCGAGCCGGCTCGCGCTGCTGCTCGACCTCTCCCCTCGCGCCTTGGAACGGGTGATCTACTTCTCCCAGTTCATCATCCACGGTGTGAATGAAGAGGCGCGTCAGCGCGCGATCGAGCATCTAAAGCTGGATGCGGAAGATGCGGCGGAGGCGGCGGAGAAGGAGATCACCGCCACGCTGGAGCAGCTGCAGGCGGCGCGGGATGCCCGCATCGCGGCGTTGCATGAGGCGCTTGCCAACGCGCTCAAGTTGAACGAGACGGAGTCCACGGATCGCTTGGCGGCGCTCAAGACCGAAGCCGACCAGATGCGTGAGCTGATCGAGGAATCGGACGGGAAGAAGGCGCGCCGCAACTTCTCCCTGGACGGCGACAAGCTGGCCGAGCGTGGCGACGAGGTGGACGGTCCCAAGCTGCTGAACAAGCTGGGACAGATGTTCGAGCGCAAGATCAGCAAGACCCAGAAAACCGCGAGTGATACCTCAGACCGGCTCAACGCCCAAGCCGAGGGCGACGAACAGCAGACGCGCGACGATGTCTTTGTCCAGGAGGAGGCGCTGCGCGAGCGACTCACGACGGTTCGCGAACGCGCGCAGGCGGAGCTGGACGAACGCGTTGAGGAGCTTGAGGCTCTCAAGGATCCCGTGGAAGCGCGGGACTTCAGCAACGCCATCGTGACGGAGCAGCGCGCTGAGGAACTGCAGGAGCGCTATCCCGGTGTCGCGGAGATGGGGATGGGCGCGGAGGCCGTGCTCTCGATTCTCAAGCGGATCGAGCTGGAGCCGATGGCGGAGGGCCTGCACCTGGAGGTGGCCCAAACCTCCGGACAACGTCGCAAGAAGGCGATGAAGCGCCTGCGCGTCGTTGAAGCCCTGCGCAAGTCCGGCAACCGGCCGACGTGGATGGTGTTTCAAGCCCTGCCCGTGCTGCCGCCGGACCTGCGTCCCATGGTGCAACTGGACGGCGGACGCTTCGCGACATCGGATCTGAACGATCTTTATCGTCGTGTCATCAACCGCAACAACCGCCTCAAGCGTCTGCTGGAGTTGGGCGCGCCCGAGATCATCATCCGCAACGAGAAGCGGATGTTGCAGGAGGCCGTGGACTCACTGATCGATAACGGTCGGCGTGGTCGGGCGGTGACCGGGAGCGGCAATCACAAGTTGAAGAGTCTCTCGGACATGTTGAAGGGCAAGCAGGGTCGTTTCCGGCAGAACTTGTTGGGCAAGCGAGTGGACTACGCGGGCCGGTCCGTGATCGTGGTGGGCCCGAGCTTGAAGCTGCATGAGTGTGGCTTGCCGAAACGGATGGCGCTGGAGCTGTTCAAGCCGTTCATCATGCACGAGCTCGTCAGCCGAGGCCTGGCACACAATATCAAGAGCGCCAAGCGTTTGGTGGAACGGGCGCGGCCCGAGGTCTGGGATGTGCTGGACGATGTCGTCAAGCAGCGCCCGGTTCTGCTCAACCGCGCGCCCACGCTGCACCGCCTGGGGATCCAAGCCTTCGAACCCGTGTTGGTGGATGGCAGCGCCATTCAGCTCCATCCGCTGGTCTGCTCCGCCTTCAATGCGGACTTCGATGGGGACCAGATGGCGGTGCACGTCCCGTTGAGTCGGGAGGCGGTGGCCGAGGCGCGGCAGATCATGTTAAGCAGTCGCAACCTGCTGGAGCCGAAGTCGGGCGAGCCGACGGTCGCTCCCACGTTGGACATGGTGATGGGCTGCTACTACCTGACGCTGCAGCGCGAGGGGATGCAGGGAGCGTTCGAGAGTGGCGATGGGGTGACCCCCGGCGTCTACGGGACGTTCGAAGAGGCGCAGATCGCACATGACCACGGGAGGGTGCATCTCCAAGCGATTATCAAGGTCCGCGATCGTCGGACGAACGAGGAGTTCATCGAGACCACCGTTGGTCGGATCATCTTCGATGGCGTGGTTCCGGATGAGCTGCCGTTCCAGAATCACGTCATGGACAAGCGGGCGCTCAAGGAGCTGGTGACACTCTGCTACAACCCGCTCGACAAAGAGCAGACCGCGGAGCTGGCCGACCAAATCAAGGGGCTCGGCTTTATCTACGCGACGCGCTCCGGAATCACGATCGCCGTGGATGAGCTGGGCGCGCCGGCCGAAAAGCCGGCCTTGCTCGAGGCGGCTGATCAGCAGGTCCAAGAGATCCGCGAGCAGTATGAGATGGGCCTCATGACCGAGACCGAGCGTGAGCAGCAGACGATCAACGTCTGGCAAGCTGCGACGGACAGCGTCTCGGATGCTGTGGCCAAACACCTCAGCCCGTACGGATCTCTCAACATCATGCTCACCTCCGGCGCCAAGGGCAACATTGCCCAGGTGCGGCAGATGGCCGGCATGCGTGGTCTGATGTCGGACCCGTCCGGGCGCATCATTGAGCTGCCGATCCGGGCCTCCTTCCGCGAGGGCCTCTCGGTGTTGGAGTATTTCATCTCCTCGCATGGCGCCCGCAAGGGCCTTGCCGACACGGCCTTGCGGACGGCGGATAGCGGCTACTTGACCCGGCGCCTGATCGACGTCTCCCAGGACGTCATCGTGCGCGATGCGGATTGTTCAGCCGGTGAGCAGCCCCCCAGCGTCTCGTTCCAAGAGGAACCGAAAGAGCTCGGCCTCTTCGATTCGCTGCGGGTGAAGGTCGTTGGTCGCTACACGGCGGCTCCTATCGCCGATCCTGAGACGGGTGAGATCCTGGCGGAGGTCAATCGAGAGGTGGACGAGGATCTTTTCGACCTGTTGAGCGAGAAAGGGATCAAGACGTTCCAGGTTCGTTCGCCCATAGCCTGTCGCTCTCACAACGGGATCTGTCAGCTCTGCTATGGGCGCAGTTTGGCGACGGGCAAGGTGGTGGCGATGGGCGAAGCGGTGGGGATTATCGCGGCGCAGAGCATCGGCGAACCGGGCACGCAGCTGACGATGCGGACCTTCCACACCGGCGGTGTGGCCGGCGTCAGCGATATCACCAGCGGGTTGCCGCGTGTGGAGGAGCTGTTCGAAGCCCGCAGCCCGAAGGGGCAGGCGGTCATCGCCGAGATCGATGGTCAGGTCTCGATCCTGCGCGAAGGCGAGATCCGCAAGGTTCAGATCACCGCCTCGGAAACCTTCCGCGACGAGTATGAGCTGCCCAACGGCGCGCGGGTGGCGGTCAAGAACGGCGACCCGGTGGAGGAGGGGTCCCTGCTGGCACACCTGCCGGCTCTGAAGGACGGGGACGAGAAGCCGAAGCCCAAGTCAAAAAAGAAGAAGAAGGACGATGTGTCCGGGATCATGGCCCGCGTCGGTGGCCGGGTCGAACGGAAGGCCCGCAGCCGGAAGCTGACGGTGATCTACGAACACAGCGATGTTCGAGAGTATGCGATTCCGGCGAATGCCCGCCTCCGGCTTAGTGAAAACGATGAGGTGCGCGCCGGTGACCGGATCACGGACGGTTCGGTGAACCCGCAGGACATGCTGCGCATCCTCGGCGTCGACGCCGTGCACCGATACATGGTGACCGAGGTCCAGCAGGTCTATCGCGCTCAGGGCGTGAACATCAACGATCGGCACATCGAGGTCATTGTGCGGCAGATGCTGCGTCGCGTGCAGATCGAATCGCCGGGCGACTCCGATCTGCTGGCCGGGGAACTGGTGGACCGGTTCAAGTACGAAGAGATGAACGCGAAGCTCGTCGCGGACGGCAAGGAGCCCGCCGCCGCGCAGGCGGTGCTGTTGGGCGTGACGAAGGCCTCGCTGACACAGGAGTCGTGGTTGGCGGCGGCGTCCTTCCAGGAGACGACCCGTGTCCTGACGGAGGCCGCGGTGAGTGGTGCGCTGGATCAGCTGAGCGGTCTGAAAGAGAATGTCATCATTGGCAAGCTGATTCCCGCACGAGCCGAAGTGGAGCTGCCGCCGCTGCCAGAGCCGGTGCGCACCGTGGGCGAAGGCGCGGCGGAGTTGCTGGGCGAAGAGGGCATGGAGGGGATGAGCGAAGAGCTGATGCGTGAGCTGGGACTGAGCCTGCAGACGGAGGAAGAGGGCCAACTCGTCAGTGTCGCGCCTTCCCCGGATGCGTCCGAGTTTGATCTCAGCGCTGGCTACGTGGCTGAGCCCGACGAAGAGTAAGGCCGCGGGACACGTCAGAGTGAGACGGGCGGGGCCGCGGCCCCGCCCGTTCTGTCTCCGGGCGCCTGGGGTTTCTCAACTCGTCCCGAATCGGAATTCTGGAGCGGCCGTCGGGATATCAGCCTGGGCAGAGATGATCCCGACCCGGAGCGACTCGCCGAAACGGCGCGATCGGTCGCGCGCCCAGGCTCGCAACGCCTCTATCTGGCCGCGCACCCAGCCTCCAATCAGCGGGCTTGGCCCTGTGTGCCGCGGGGGCGACAGGCTGCCCGCTGGGCTGTGCGACAGGATGCGTGTCTGGTCGGAATGGGGCGCGCAGCATATCCCATGACGATGGCGGAACGCGATGCCGGGCGCTCAGAAGAGGTAACTCTGTGGAGACGACAAAGAGCGGGGCGAAAAGCCCCGCTCTCGGTATCTGAACAATCGGGCGAAAGGCCAGGCGCGTGTCCCGCGCCGCAGCCCTATGGCCGTCGGCTAGTAGTCCATCGGCATCTCTGGGCCGGGACCGGCCATCGGGGCCGACGGGATGTCGGCGACCAGCGACTCCGTGGTCAAGACCATGCCGGCGATGGAAACGGCGTTCTCCAGGGCGGATCGCACCACCTTGACGGGGTCGACGATGCCGCTCTTGAACATGTCGACGTACTCGTCTTTCGCAGCATCGTAGCCGTAGTTCCAACTCTTGTTCTTGCGCACAGAGTTGATCACGACCGAGCCTTCCTCGCCCGCGTTGTAGGCGATTTGGTGCAGGGGAGACTGCACGGCATCGCGAAGCAATCGGATCGCCGTGGCGGTGTCACCCTCGGAGCTGTTCTCCAATTTCTCCAGCGCGGCATCGGTGCGGAGCAGCGCGACGCCGCCACCCGCAACGATGCCCTCTTCCACCGCGGCCCGGGTGGCGCTCAGCGCGTCTTCCAGCTTGAATTTCTTTTCCTTCAGCTCGACTTCGGTGGGCGCGCCGACTTTGATCACGGCGACCCCTCCGGCCAGCTTGGCGAGACGCTCTTGCAGCTTCTCGCGGTCGAAGTCTGAGGCGGTCTGTTCGACTTGCGCCTTGATTTCCTTGATCCGGTTCTGGATCGCTTCGTCGGACCCTGAGCCTTCGACCAAGGTCGTATCTTCCTTGTTCGCAACGATGCGTCGGGCGCGCCCGAGGTCGGCGACCTGGGTCTGCTCCAGCGTGCGACCCATCTCTTCGGTAATGACCGTCGCGCCGGTCAGCACGGCGAGATCCTCCAGCTGTGCGGTGCGACGCTCACCAAAGCCGGGCGCCTTGACGGCGAGGATGTTGACGGTGCCGCGAAGCTTGTTGACCACGAGGGTCGCCAGCGCTTCACCGTCCACGTCGTCGGCGATGATGACGAAGTTCTTCGAGACTTGGAGCACCTTCTCAATGAGCGGGACGATGTCCTGCACACCGGAGATCTTCTTATCGGTGATCAGGATGTAGGGGTCGTCGATGACCGCTTCCATTCGATCGGGGTTAGTGACGAAGTAGGGCGAGACGAAGCCACGGTCCAACTGCATGCCGTCCGTGAACTCGGTCTCGATGCGGATGCCCTTGCCCTCTTCGACCGTGATCACGCCGTCCTTGCCGACCTTCTCCATCACATCGGAGATCTGCTCGCCGACCTCCGGGTCGCCGGCCGAAATCGTGGCAACCGCCTCGATCTCTTCCTTGGTTTGCACGGGGCGCGCCTTGCTGCGCAGCTCAGCGACGGCCGTGCGCATACCCAGATCGAGCCCGCGCTTGAGCTCCATGGGGTCGGCGCCGGCCGCGACGTTGCGCATGCCCTCGCGCACGATCGCTTGGGCCAGGACAGTCGCGGTGGTGGTGCCATCGCCCGCCACATCATTGGTGCGGATCGAGACTTCCTTGGCCAGTTGCGCGCCCATGTTCTGGAAGACATCTTCCAGCTCGATTTCGCGCGCGATTGTGACACCGTCATTGACGATGAGGGGCGCGCCGAAGCGCTTATCCAAAACGACGTTGCGGCCCTTGGGGCCGAGCGTGACGCGTACCGCGTCCGCCAAGGCGTCGACGCCGTCCTTGAGGGCGCGACGGGCCGCCATATCAAAGGCAAGTTGTTTTGCCATTAGTCACCTCAACCAATCGGTCGCGCGGTGTTCCGCGCGCGAGCCGATGAACTGCGAGTAGGGGTGGGGGCTCTAGACCTTGACCTTGGCGAGGATCTCGCGCTCTTCGAGCACGATCAGATCCTCGTTTTCGATCTTGATCTCTTGGCCGGTGTACTTCTTGTAGAGGATGCGGTCACCGATCCCCACCTCAAGCGGCTGGCGCTCGCCGTCGTCGCTGCGCTTGCCGGGGCCCACGGCCACGACCTCGCCCTGCTGCGGCTTCTCTTTCGCGGTGTCCGGGATCACGATCCCGCTCGCCAGGACCTGCTCCTGCTGAACAGGCTTGATCACCAAGCGGTCGCCCAGCGGCTCCAGTGTCGTGCCCTTCTTCTTGGCCATGGTTGTCATCCTCAGTTACTACAGGAGCGCAGCGATCCGCTGCGTCTCTACGGCTGCCTCGTTACGTCGGTAAAGGATCGTTATGCCCGAGGGGGCATCCAAATCCGAAGCTAGCACTCTAACGACGCGAGTGCTAATCCGACCGATGGCTATCCTATCCCGCGCCTTCTCCATCCGCAACAGCTATTTCGTGGGTCGCCGCCGCGGCGCGTTGCCTAGGAGGCAAGGCGTTGGTGCCGCGACTCAGCACTGGGACTCGCCGCCAGGTCTGGTACACGTTATCGTGTATCGACCTGGATGGGACGTATCGGCATGTACGAGCTACGCGGGCGCCGCTCTCTGGACCGCCGTTGGGACGCGGAGCTCGTGCGTCGCCTGCGCGATCATCTGGAGCTGACGCAAGAGGAATTCGCCGCGGAGCTGAACGCGCGTCAGCAGACGGTCTCGGAGTGGGAGACCGGGCGCTATCGTCCGCGCGGCCCATCCGCGCGGTTGCTGACCGTGATCGCGGAGGACGCGGACTTCTCGTACGCGGAAGACCGCCCGGCGGACTACGGGAGCGACTCCCGGCGAGAGGCCGGAGAAGGCGACGTGGAGCCCCTGATCGAAGCCGAAGCCGAACCCGGGACGCGCGTTCAGACCGACTCTGACAAGTCTCAGGGTCTGGGGTCCGCGAGCAGCGATCCGGAGCGGGGCTCTGAATGAGTGCCAGCCGAGGTGAAGCCGCCCTGCAGGAGCGTTGGGCGACCGCTCAGGGATCGCCGTATCTCATCACGGAGGCTGGAGAGCGGTTGCGCCTCGTGTTTGCGGGGACGTGGAACCACGGCCCGGGTCCGGATTTCGAGAGGGCCCGTCTGCTTGGGCTCGATGGCCGGATGCTGCGGGGCGACGTCGAGATCCACCGCCGCCCAGAGGATTGGCGCCATCACGGACACCACCGGGATCCGGCCTACGCGGGGGTGCTGCTACACGTCGTAGAAGAGGCCTCCACGGGAGAGATAGCTGGGGTGCCCAGGCCGCGGTTGATCGTCTTGGGGACCGGACCGGAGGAATCCTCAGGGCATAGCAATCGGGGCCTGGGCGAGGATCGCGCAGCGAGGCCGCTTCAGCTCCCCTGTCAGACGGCCGCCAACCGGGCAGGGGGGCGCGCGGTGCTGGTGACCCTGGGAGAATTGGGACGGCGCCGATTGCTGCGGAAAGTGGCCACGGTTCAGACTCGATCGAGAGGCGGTGAGCGAGATGGCGCGCTGCTGGACGTGGATGAGGTGGCCTACGCGAGCGCCTTGGAGGCCGTGGCCCAGGTCGCCGATCGTGAGATGACGCGAGCCCTGATTCAAGCCCTGCCCTGGAGTCAGCTCCGAACAGCACTTGAGAGAGCGCGAGCGTCTGCGCGGCGGCTGGAGGATCGGCGTCCGCCAAATTCGTTGTCCGCTGGCGGGGATGGTGGTCGAGGTACAGGAGGCGAAGTTGAGAGTATCGCCGAGCGCTTGACCAGCACGGTGGACGCGCTCGTTGCTCAGGGTGTTTGGCGCTGGCCCACCCGTGTCACGCGCCCGGCGAATTCCCCCGGGTCGCGCCTACGGATCGTTGCGGGACTACTCGCGAAGTTCGCGGCGGTTGGGGAGTTTCCGAAGGCGACGCAGGAGGCACCGCCAACGCGAATAGCCGGAGGGGCTGTCGCAGGATGGGAACTGGGAGGGTCGCTTGCGGGACTCGCGTGGCTCGGGGAAAAGGAGGGCATCGAGGCGCTGCGGATCCCGGGTTTGATCGGTATCGGGCGTGCCCGGCAGCTGTTGGTTGACCTCTGCTACCCGTTGGCGGTCGCGTTCGCACCATCGAATCATGAAGCGATGCGCCTCTCCCAGGCTTGGATCCACCTCGGTGCCGCGCGCTATGGCCGGACGGAACTGCTGCGGCGGCGCCTTGAGCTGAACGGTGTGCCCGTGCGGAGGAATGGCTGCTCGCAGGGGCTGCTGGCATTGGAACGGGACTACTGCCGGGAGGGCGCCTGTGCGATCTGTCCCCTCGCTCGCTTGTCCCGCGGACCATCGCGAACCGGCGCGCTGCCCAGCACCAACCTCTGAGTCCATCGTTTGTTGGTGGCCCGCGGGCTAGCGCGCTCCGGCGGAGAAGATGGCCGTCCCCGAAGCGCTGAAGAGATCCCAGTCCAAAGGTGCTTTCGTCTGGGTCTGCTCCGCCTTGAAGAATGCGGCGCCACCGATCATTGCGGCGTTGTCAGTGCAAAGGGCTGCGGGTGGCACGTGGACCGGGACGGGACAGCGGTCCCGCAGGGCGTCGCGCAGGGCGCGGTTCGCGGCGACGCCGCCCGCCACGATGATCGCGCCGACGCCGAACTCGGTCGCAGCCATGGCGGTCTTGGCGGCGAGCACGTCAATCACCGACTCTTGGAAGGCGTGGGCCAGGGCGGCGACCTCGCTCGCTTCGAGGTCGCTCCCTTTGGCGCGGACGCGGTGCAGCACCGCCGTCTTGAGGCCGCTGAAGGAGAAGTCGTAGCTTCCTTTCAGCCAAGCCCGGGGCAATGGATCGGGACCGGCGCCAGCTCCGGTCTGAGTGGCCGCGATTGGAGTGGTCCAGGTGCGCGCCGCCGCTTCGATCGCGGGACCGCCGGGGAAGGGGAGACCGAGTAGTCGCCCGACCTTGTCGAAGGCCTCTCCGGCAGCGTCGTCGAGTGTTTGCCCGAGGCGTTGGAAATCTCCGTGCCCCCGCATCAGGAGAAGCTCGGTGTGGCCGCCGCTGACGACGAGGCAGATGAGCGGGAATTCCGGTGGGGTGATCTCGCTCTGGCCCTCCTCAGCCCGCGCGCCGTCGCCGAGTATGGGACTGTCCAGCCAGTTCGCGTACAGGTGCCCTTCGATGTGGTGCACGGCGATGCAAGGCAACTGTCGCGCCCAGGCAGCCGCCTTCGCGGCGTTGATGCCCACCAGAAGTGATCCACCAAGCCCCGGCCCTTGCGTCGCGGCGATGGCGTCAATTGCCTCCCAACCCAGCGCGGCCTGACGAAACGTCTCGTCGAGGACCGGCGTCACGCTGCGCAGGTGTTCGCGACCGGCCAACTCCGGCACGACCCCTCCGTGCCGCGCGTGCAAGCTTGTCTGGGATGCCACGACCGACGCCAAGATCTCGCGACCGTCGCGGACGATGGCGCAGGCGAACTCATCACAAGAGGATTCGATCGCGAGGATGTTCACCGGGCCGTGCACCTCAATCCGTTCACGCTGGTTCGCTCAGGCTGTCCCGCCGCGCGCTTGCGGGCGAGGCGGAGGGGGAAGCGGCGCCTAGCGGCGCAGCGCCTCCGGCATTGCTGAAACCAAGAGCGTAGAGGCCGTCACATAGTAGATCTGTTGATCCAGCTCATCGATGAAGATGCCGCGGACGCCAGCCAAGCGGGCGTCGCGGATCTGAAGGAGCACCTCACCGCCCAGTGAGACGATAAGGATTCGGTCGTTGCCGCGATCGACGATGTAGAGGAGGTTGGCGGCCTGCGCGATGACCAGGGAGGCGGGAACCAACAAGGGGCGATCCAAGGTCAGCGGGAAGCCCTGATCGCGGCCGTCGACGAAGCGGCGGATGCGACCGTCACTGCTGGAGATGAAAATAGTGCCCCCGGCGGAGTCCGGGGCGATCGCCAGGTCCGTGGCCTCACCGAGCTCCTTGCGCCCGATCGCGGTACGACCGCTGTCTAGGCTGCCATCCGGGAGAATGGGGAATCGCCAGACGACGCCGCCCGCGGCATCGAGCAAGAGGATCGATGCGGTGTCCACGGTGAGCCCGTCCGCTGATCCCAGCACTTCAACGTTCGGAATGCGGAAGGCTTCCGTGCCGCCAGCCTCGGAAAACCGAAAGAGGCTTCCAGAGTCGTCAAGAATGGTGAGCGAGGCGCTGAGGCTTGTCGCGGTCCATTCCACAGCGATGGGGTTCGTCGCTGTCACCCCGCCGAACTCGCCAATGAAGAGGTACTCCTGCCCGGCTTCGAAGATGACGCTGGTTCGCCCGCTGATGAGATCTGCGGCGAACACGCGTCCTGCGGCTTCATCGAGAATGAAGGCCACGTCGCCGCTGATCTGAACGAAGCCGAGCGCGGCCTGGGGACCGAAATCGAGGAGTTCGACGAGTTCAGGTGGTTGCACGATGGCGTTGGCCTGCTGCAGCGTCGCGGCGATCTCTTGTTCGAGGATGGTCGCCTCCGAGTCGAGCGGTCGCAGGACCTGCGCGCTTGCGACCGCCGTTCGGGCGAGTTCCAGCTCTAGCCGGGCCGCCGCGGGATCCGTCGCCAGCGTGGCGGCGGTGAGGCCTTGGCGCGTATCTTCCAGGAGTCGGTCGAACTCGCTGCGCTCTGAGTCCGTGATCAGATCGGGAACGAGGAGGGCGCCCGCGACGGCGACCAAGGCGACGACCAGCCCCACCAGTCCCAGGAGGATGGGGCGAACCCCTGCGCCGCCACCCTGATCCGAGGAAGCGGGCGCAGCGGATCGTCGCCTGAAGGACGGCATGGAGGTGCCGAGTCCGAAGAGCGGGCGCACGATCCGTCCGGCATCGACATCATCGGCCGTATCAAGAATGGGAGCGGGATTTGAGGTGAAAGGGTTGGACGGCCAGGATTGGTCGGTCGCCGCGTACTGGGTTTGGAGCTGCCCGAGCTCAGCGGTTTCTGTTTGCAGGCGAAACTCCACGGTGCCTCCCGTGGGGCCTGACGCGCCTTGGTCTCCCTGGGCGCGGCCGGCTGAGCCGGTCGACGAGCGAGGTGACAGGTTCGCAGGACCGCTGTCGGGGGGATCGGTGCCATCTTCCGCCGTCCCGGCTGCAGTGGCGCGGTCCTGCGGCGCCTCCGACTGATCGTCTCCAAGGGCGACATCCAAAGAGAGCTGGCTTGAGCCTCCCTCTTCGACCTCTCCTTCGGCTCCCGATTCCCGATCGTCCGGGCCGCCCGCAGCCTCTTCAGCACCCGCTTCGTCTGGGGCCGCCCCCGCTTCCTCGTTGGCCTTCGCCGGGGGAGAAGGGGCAGTGGCCGGTGGCGGGGCCGGAGGATCCCAGGGGTCATCGCCAGATTCGGCGGACTTCCCAAACAGCCGCCGCAGCGGCGCCAGCAGACCATGCCCCGCGCCACGGATCGCTTCCCCAATCGGCGTGCGATCGTCGCTGGTCAATTCTGGCTGAGGCGCCGTCTCCACCTGTGTGGGCTCAGGCGCAGGGGGGGCGGCGGTGCTCCCTGCAGTATCCGCACCGGGATCTGATCCGTGTGGGGCCTGTGGCAGCTGGGCCGAGTCCGACGTTGGGGTCGACCGCGGCGATGGTTGAGGCGGGGCCGAAACATCGGCGCCGTGGTCCGCTGGCGCTCCGTCGGCGATGGCTGGCGCCGGGTCCGCGGCAGGCGGCTCCGCCATCTCCGTTTCCGCGTCGGGTCGATCATCGTCGCCTTCGTCCTGGCTCGGAGGCGCATGGGAATCGAGCTCGGGAGCGGGCTCTGGGCTGGTTGAAGCTTCGATCGACGCTCCGTCGACGGACGGCGCAGATGACGCCGCCGCGAGATCGCCGATTGCTGGCCCCAGCTCGCGGTCGGGATCCGGAGCCACGACGAGGGCGGAGAGACGAGCCCGTTGCCGGAGGTGGGGGTAGAGCGAGGGCAGGACATCCTCCGCCGACAGCCCCCGCAGTGAGTGCAGGAGGTCGTCCGGCAGCGTTGCCCCCACATCGCTACTGATCAGCAAGGCCCAATCGTCGGGGCCGAGGTGGAGTTCCGAGAACTCGGGAGCGCCGGTCTCGTTCGTGCCGATCGCCGGGGTGGAACGTTCCGAGGCGGGGCGACGACGCAGGAGGCGCTCTCCCTCGCGGTAGTAGATCAGGCTGGGACCCATCTGCGCGAGGTACCAATCGTCGCCGCGCTGAATGAGGCAAGAGACCCCGTAGCTGGCCTGGTCGCGGGGCAGGGAGTTGCGATTCCAGTCCAGGAGATCTTCGTGCCGCTCGCGGATCGCCCGCTGCAGAAGCCCGGTGAGTGAGCCCGCCCCGGCGACGAACTCCTCGCCGATGGCGGTCACAAGTTCGTCGATGAATTGCTCACTGCCGGGGCGATCGGGCTCGGCCAGCAGATAGAGGCGGGCGATCCGCCCGCGCTCGTCGCGCCGCTCTGCGTAGGCGATCTCGGGCGCGTCTTCGCTCGCCTTGCCGTCGGCGATGTGGAGTTGCGCCGTCCAAACTTCTGACATCGGTCACAAACGCTTATCGTGCGTCGCCCTGATCCGCCTGAATGTGCCGGTAATCCGACCGCGCTAGCGTAGCGGAGTTGTGAGACGAGATCGGCAACGGGGCCTATACTCGGCCTCGCTTTGTCCAGATAACGGGGTGAGATGACGCAGCCGAGCATCGATCCGACCTCCCGCTTGCGGTACGCGGATGACATCGTGGCGCAAGCCGCGACTCAGCTGGAGGCCCTCCTCAAGGAGGCGGCTGGTCAGCTGCGGCCGTTTCCCCCGTTCCCGGGGGCCTTCTTCACGTTCGCGGTGGAGGTGGAGCCAGATGGGGTCCACGATCGGAACATCGGTTGTGTGGTGGTCTCGGAAGAGGGCGCCCTCAAGGAGCTCCAGATTAGTCTCGATGGTGAAGATCCCGGCTTCGGTGCCCCCGATCCGATCTCGATGCGAGACGAGCAGCTTGTTGACCTCGAGTTAGCTGCATTCGACCGTTTTCTCTTCGCCTACCGAGGCCTACAGACAATCACTGAGTTGCTGGGGAAGGCGCGGGCCGCCAGCGATCAGGGTCTTGGTCCGGACGCGGGCGACTGAAATCCTTTTCACGAGGAGAGGCCGTCCCGTCGGTGTCTTCTCGGCGACAGTGTTTGGCAACGACAGTGCTTAGCAAGGAGCCTCCATGCGATTCCTCTGGTTCTTACTGCGGTTCGGGGCTCCCTGGGGCCTTGCCGTCTGGCTCTATCGAACATTGGAAGGCCAGCATCAGACAGAAGCGATGTTGGCGGATGAGCGGATCAAGAATCTCGAACTCCGACTCGCGACCGAACAGGGGCGTCGTGAGCAGGCCGAGTTGATCGCGACTCAGGCACAGCAGGCGCAGCCCGCGCCCCCCGTCGTCGTCGCCGCTTCGCCACCGTCGGTCGCCGAACCTCCGGAGACGGCCCCGCCGCCTCCCGCTACCGCTCCGTCACCATCAGTCGCAGCGGCGCCCGCGCCCGCAACTCCGCCAGATTCCCCGCCTGCTGCCACCCCCGCAGCTCCCGTCCCGCCCGCCCCGGCTGGGACCCCCACTGGATCCGCTCCCATACAGGGCGATCAATCCAGCGCTCCGAGTCCGCCGCCTCCGGCTGCGGTGCCTCCGGCTGCGGTGCCTCCGACTGCGGTGCCTCCGACCGTGGGGACATCGGGTGGGGAGGCCGCAGTGGAGCCTCCGCCCGCTCCGGCGGCGGCGCCCACACCGCTGCCGCAGCCTCGCAACGCCGCGACGTATCTCGACGAGGGGAACGTCTACTTCGGGGTTGGCAACTACGAACGTGCGGCGGCGCTGTACTCCCGTGCTTTGCAGGAGGATCCCAACTCGGCGGCGGCCTATTACAACCGTGCCAACGCGCAGGCGCGGCAGAACGCCAATGCCGAGGCGCGGACCGACTACGATCGCGCATTGGAGCTCGCACCCGACGATCCGGACATCTTCGTCAACCGCGGGCTGCTCTCGCTCTATGAACGTGACTTCCCCGGTGCGGAGGGGGACTTTCGTGAGGCCCTGCGTCTACGCCCGCAAGACAGCGCCGCGCATACCAACCTGGGTCTGGCGCTCCTGTATGAGGAGAAGGCGGAGGAGGCGCTGAGTTCATTCGGCGAAGCGGTGGCGTTGGAGCCGGATCAGCCTGGCGCTCACTACGGCGCTGCCAGCGCGGCCGCGACGCTTGGCAATCCCGAGGAGGCGCTGGCCTCGTTGCGAGCCGCCATCGCGTTGAATGACCGCTATGCCGCCGCCGCCACCTCCGACGATCGTTTCGCGGAGTTCCGAGACCGCGAGGACTTCCGAGCCCTCACGGCGGACGCCGTTGGAGCGGAGTAACGAGCCGGGGCTGAGCCCTGGTGGGGTGGGATACGGCGCTAGTTGAGTTCGATGGACCCGGACTTCCCGCCACTCTTGTGGCGGAGGCGGACGTCCGTGATCCGCATGCCTCGGTCGATGGCTTTGGCCATGTCATAGACCGTGAGCGCGGCGACACTGACGGCCGTCAGCGCTTCCATTTCAACCCCAGTCTTGCCGTCGCAGCGGACGGTGGCGCGGATGCTGACGCTGCCGCCGAAGCCCGCGGGGCCAGTTTCGTCCGTGTCCAATTCCAGATCGATGTACGTGATAGGAAGGGGGTGGCAGAGCGGGACCAGTTCATGGGTGCGCTTTGCCGCCATCACTCCGGCGATCTGTGCGGTCGCCAGGACATCGCCCTTCTTGAGGCGATTCTCGCGAATTTGTCGCAAGGTCTCGCCTTGCATCAAGACGCGACCTTCGGCCACCGCGGTCCGCGACGTCGTGTCCTTTGCACCTACATCGACCATGTGCGCGCGGCCGGCCGTGTCTACGTGGCTGAGTTGGGTGGGGTCGCCCGCGCTCTCGGTCACGTCGGCCATGAGTCTCTCCTCGCCGCCTTCAGGGGCCTAGCCGCCAATGAACGACATCTCGACTTTGGGAAGGCCGGCGGTGGCGTCCGAGCGCCGCTCGGAATAGCGATCTTCGCGCCGGCTCCACAGCTGTTGAAGGTTCGTCGCCAGTGCGGCATCGCTCACGCCCGCTCGCAGGGGGCCGCGCAGACCTTCGCCGCTGGAGGCGAAGAGGCAGGTGTAGAGCTTGCCATCGGCGGAGAGCCGGGCCCGGGTGCAGTCCCCGCAGAACGTTTGCGTGACCGACGTGATCACCCCGATCTCACCAGACCCATCCTGGTAGCGCCAGCGCTGGGCCACCTCGCCCTGATAGGCGGACGCGATCGGCTCCAGCGGCAGGGCCGCATGAATCGTCTCGATGATCTGTTGGCCGGAGATGACCTGATCGAGCTTCCAGCCGTTGGTGGTTCCGACATCCATGAACTCGATGAAGCGCACGATGTGTCCGCTGCCCTGAAAGTGACGGGCGATCTCGCTGATCGTGTGATCATTGACGCCCTTCTGGACGACGGCATTGATCTTGATGGGCCCCATCCCGGCAGCGGCGGCGGCATCGATTCCCTCCAGCACTTGGCTGACGGGAAAATCCACGTCATTCATGCGGCGGAAGATCTCGTCATTGACGCTGTCCAGGCTGACCGTGATTCGATCCAGCCCGGCGTCCGCTAAGGGCTGCGCCAAGTCGCGCAGACGCGAGGCATTCGTCGTCATCGCGAGATCGAGGTAGGGAGCGGCGCGATGCAACATCTCGATCAGCCGGGGAAGGTCGCTGCGAAGGGTTGGCTCGCCGCCGGTGAGCCGGATCTTCTGCATACCGTGTGCGGCGAAGAGGCTCACCAACCGCGTGATCTCCTCGAACGTCAGGATCTCGGATCGCGGCAGGAAATTGAATCCGGGTCCGAAGATCTCCTTGGGCATGCAGTAGGTGCAGCGGAAGTTGCAGCGGTCGGTGACGCTGATCCGCAGATCCCGAAACGGGCGATCCAACCGATCGACAAGCGTTGGGGAGTCGCCCATGCGGTCGCGCTCTATTCCGTTGCGGGCGCTGTCCGGTCGAGCGCCGTGGCGAGCGCCTCCAGCGCCCACTGCAAATCTTCCAGGGCCCACGCGCGATGGCTCATCGCGTTCTTCTCGTCCGCGGGCAACTCCGCCATCCGGCGGCCGTCGGGGAGCTCGAAGACGGGATCGTACCCGAATCCCCGATCCCCTCGCTCGTCCTCCGCGATGCGACCCTCCACGACCCCTTCGCCGAAGCGCACGTCAGGCCCATAGGGATGGCTCAGAGCGACGGCGGCCCGGAAGCGAGCGGTCCGTTGCTCTGTGGGCACTCCGGCCAGCGCGCCGAGCAGCTTCGCACGGTTGGCGGCATCCTGATCCGTTCTGCCCGAGCCAGCATAACGGGCGCTGAAGATACCGGGTGCACCGTCCAATGCATCCACTTCCAGACCGGAATCGTCCGCCAGCGCGGGGAGTCCGCTGGCGTTGGCGTAGGCCCGGGCCTTGCGCGCGGCGTTAGCTTGATAGGTCTCACCGTCTTCGACGACTTCGAGGTCAGCGATTCCCGCCTCGGCCGGCGTGACCAAGTCCCAGTCGGTATCGCTGAGGAGCTGCTGGAATTCGCGGACCTTGCCACGGTTTCCGGTCGCGATCAGCAGGCGGTGGCGGGCCATGAGGCGGACCTCTCTAGAAGGCGACTAGCCTGCGATCGCCGCCTCCACCGCGGCCACCTCCGCGGCATTTCCGATGACGAGGGGCGTGCGCTGGTGAAGGGCCTCGGGCACGACGTCCATGATCCGGCCCGTGCCGGTGCTGCCGGCGCCGCCGGCCTGTTCAGCCACGTAGGACAGGGGGTTGGCTTCGTAGGAAAGCCGGAGTTTTCCACTGGGGCTCTTTTCGTCGCCGGGGTAGAGAAAGATGCCCCCTTTGAGCAAATCGCGATGGAAATCAGCGACCAACGACCCGACGTAGCGTTGGCTGTACTTCTCGCGCAGCATGGAGACGGCGCGCGTCACGCCCGCGTCCCAGCGCTTCGCATTCCCCTCGTTGACGCTGTAATACGAGCATTTCTCAGGGATCCGGATGTCCTCATGCGTGAGGACGAATTCCCGCGTCTCCGGATCGAGCGTGAAGCCGTGTACGCCGGCTTCGACGGCGAAGACCAAGACGGTGCTGGAGCCATAGATGACATAGGTTGCGGCGATCTGCTCGCGCCCCGGTCGCAGAAAGGTCTGCTCGGTCACGTCCGCGTCGTCGGCTCGGCGGTAGATCCCAAAGATCGAGCCGATGGTGATGGCGACATCGATGTTGGACGAGCCATCGACCGGGTCGAAGACCGCCAGGAAGGGATGGCCGGGGGCGTTGGAGATGTGGACCATCTCTTCGAGTTCCTCGCAGGCGAGCGCGGCGACTTGGCCACAGTCGCGGAGGACCTGAACAAAGGTCTCCGTGCCGAGCGTGTCCAAGCGGGCGACGATTTCACCTTGCACGTTGGTCTCGTCGGTGTAGCCAAGCACGCCGGCGAGCGCCGCGCGGCGCGTACCGGCCTCCACCTGGATGGCGCCATGGGCGATGGCGCCGATGACCGCGGCGAGTCCTTCGTAGTCGGGATTCCCCGCCAGGGTGTCGTTGAGAAATGCGCTGAGCAGCGGTGGTCCTGAGCTCATGGTGTTCCCTCTCGTCGCCGGACGGTACGTAGCAGCGGTCGTCGCAGAGACTCCTACCAACGGTCGCTCGAATCAAGCAAGACAGATGCGTCCATCCACGGAAGCTGCTCCGCCTTGTGTGCTGCGGTTGGCCCAACTCCGCCGTACCATGGTCGTCCGACGCTACGCTGAGCGGGAGCCAGAGGAGCGAAGGCCGGGATGTACCAGCCCATTTCCGACCCCATTACCAGCTACGCCAAGGCGATTGACTACCTCTTGTCATTCGCTGATTTCGAGCGTTCCTCCAGCGTCCGCCGGGAGGCGGAGCAGTTTGCCTTGACCCGGATCACGTCCTTGCTGGAGCGGCTGGACCGACCGCAAGACGGCCCGGTCACCGTTCATGTCGCCGGATCCAAGGGCAAAGGCTCCACCGCGGCGATGATCGAGAGTGTCTGTCGGGCTGCGGGTCTCAAGACCGGCCTCTTCACCAGCCCCGATCTGCATGGCAAGACGGAGCGAATCCGGATCGATGGTGCTCCCCTAAGCGAGGACGCGTTCACGGCGCTGATCGAACGATTGCGGCCCGTGATCGACGCAGAGCTCGCCGCGAACCCCGGACGTCTCAGCACTTTCGAGATCTTGACGATGATGGGATTCGTCGCTTTCCGCGACGCCGCCGTCGACGTGCAGGTCGTGGAGGTAGGGCTCGGAGGCCGTCTGGACACCACGAACGTCTTCCGCGAGAAGGCCGTCGCGGTCGTGACGGCGCTGTCGCGCGAGCACACGGAGGTGCTCGGCGATTCCATGGAGAAGATCGCTGCGGAAAAGGCGGGGATTGTCACGGCTGGGACGCAAGCCGTCGTCCTGGGACCGCAACGATCCGCTGTCGCCGCCAAGACGGTGCGCGAATACGCAGCCGATGTCCGTGTCTCGATGGTGGATGTTGAGGCCGGCTTCCGTTGGTCGGGGGCGGGGAAGGACTGGCTGCCGCGCGCCGGAGGACGAGCGTTGGGACAGTGGATCCGGATCTTCCCGATCAGTGCGACAGGGGTGGCCGCCGACTCCACCCTGTTCTTGCTTCCGCTGCTGGGTCTGCACCAGATCGAAAATGCCGCGACGGCGTTGGCGGCGGTGGATGTGTTGCGAGACCAGGGCCTGAAACTCCCGGCGGCGGCGGTGCATACGGGACTCGCGACTGTCGATTGGCCCGCCCGTCTTGAGGTGTTGGCGACCGACCCCACCCTGGTGATCGACTGTGCCCACAACGAGGAGTCGTTGGAGCGCGTCTTGGAGTCGCTGCCCCAATATTTTGACTATGAACGCCTGATCGCCGTGCTGGGGGTCCTAGGCGACAAGGATCTGGACGGAATGGCGGGCCGAATACAAGAGGCGGCCGCCGCCGTCGTCGTTACGCGCCCCGATCATCCCCGGGCGGCAGACATCGCGCAGACACGGCATGCGTTTGAGGGCTGGGGCGGCCCATTGCACACAGAGCCCGTTGTGGCCGACGCCGTCCACGCGGCGATGAAGTTGGCGGGGCCGCGGGACCTCGTTTGTGTCCTAGGCTCTCTCTTCACCGCCGCGGAGGTGCGCGACCACATCAAGCAACTCGCGGGAGGTGAGCCAACCTCCGCCCGCGCGGATCGCTAGCAGATCGACAAGGGACGGGGGCGAACTGACATGGGTGATCGGGTCAAGGTTGTGGTGACTGGTATGGGAGCGATCTCCGCGATGGGGGTCGGCGTGGACGTGTTGTGGGAGAAACTGAGTCAGGGGCAAACCGGGATCGCGCCGATCGAGGCCTTCGATTCCAGCGCGTTCCCTTGCACGATCGGTGGTGAAGCGCGCGATTTCGACCCCGTCGATCACCTGGAACGGAAAGAGGCGCGCCGGATGTCGCGCTTCTCTCAGCTCGCGGTCGTCTCGGCGCGGGAGGCGGTCGCCGACGCGGGGCTCGACATGGAGCAGGTGGATCGGCAACGCGCCGCTGTCGTCTTGGGCAATGGCAACGGAGTGTTCCCGGATATTGAGGATACCTGCCACACCCTCTTCGAGCGGGGCGGCATGCGGCTGGCGCCCACCTTCCTCCCCAAGGTTCTGCCGAACATGGCCGCGGCCAACATCGCCATGCAGTTCGGTTTCGGCGGCTACAACACCACCGTCGTGACGGCATGCGCGGCGGGGACCCAAGCGATTGGGGAGGCGGCGGATGTGATCCGCGCGGGGCGCGCTGAGCTCGTGATTGCGGGGGGAACGGAGTCCGGGTTCTCCCCCTTGGGTTTGGGAGGGTTCGCCGTGATGCGGGCGCTGACGAACCGTTCGGATGAGCCGGCCAAGGCCAGCCGCCCCTTCGACGCGGACCGTGACGGATTCGTGCCGGGGGAGGGCGCCGGCATCTTGATCTTGGAGAGCGAAGAGCGTGCCAAGGCGCGCGGGGCGCGAATCCGTGCGGAGGTCGCGGGCTTCGGGTCGAGCGCGGATGCATTCCACCTGGTGATGCCGGATGAGACCGGCGCCGGTCCGGGACGCGCGGTGCAGTGGGCGATGGATGACGCGGCGGTGGCTCCCGACGACATCGACTACATCAACGCCCATGGGACCTCAACGCCGTTGAATGATGCCTCTGAGACGCGGGTGCTGAAGGCGGTGTTGGGCGAGGCGGCCTATCGAATCCCCATCTCCTCAAGCAAATCGATGATTGGGCACGCCTTTGGGGGCGGCGGCGCGTTGGAGTCAATCGCCTCGATTCGGTCGATCGAGACGGGGATCATCCACCCAACGATAAATCTAGACACGCCGGACCCCGACTGCGATCTGGACTACGTGCCAAACGAGGCACGCTCAGCGGATGTCCGCGTGGTCCTCAAGAACTCGTTCGGATTCGGTGGACAGAACGCCTGTCTCGTCTATCGCAAGTACGAGTAGCACGCAGACGACCGCGCGCCGGAGTCGCGCCGCTCGGTCAGGCCTGGGGGGCTGTAAGAGTTAGGCGGCCGGGTGCGCCGACTGGAGCGCCGCGGGCAGCAGGTCGTTCATGACCCGCACCATCGCCATGGTGTGGCTGCAGGTGCCATGGTCGCGGTGGAACAGACAATCACAGGTCAAGGAGCCGCCTGCGAGCGAAACCGCATGCGAGCTATTATCGCCACGGATCTCGCAGGAAAACGAGTCGATCTCGATCCTGTCGTGCTCCGCGGCGTAAATTCGTGACTTCTCGACCTTGTTGATCAGACTGCTCTGCATACGACGGTCCTCCGCTGGACGTTGCGTCCGCTACCTGTACCGACCTTGCGTTCGGAGCATACTCCGCTTCCTGCGGCAGTGTGGGCCTTATGCCGTCAAGCGCCGCGAAACGGTGCGCGGCGGAGCGTTTGGTATCGCGGCGGGCTGCCGAGCACGCTCTGAATCAGCGCTACTTCAGCGGCCTGAAACGCCACGTCGGGTGGTGGGGGCATTCCTGCGACGATCTCGCGGAGGAGGGTGCGCTCCGGGAGGGGGGCTCGTTCGGGTACCCGCGCCAAGGTGATGTGAGGGCGAAACCGCCCCGGGTCCGACGGCAGGCCGCGTGCGGCGAGCGCTTGTTCGAGTCGATCAACACAGGCGGCTAGGCCAGGAGTGTCTCCGCCCAATCCCGCCCAGAGTACCCGCGGGCTCCTGCCGCTCCGCTGACCTCGCGATCGGCCTTCGAAGAGGCCCCAGCCATTCAGAGTCAGCGTGAGCGCCGGAGTTTCCGACGCTGCCTCCTTCAGCGCTTCCTCAATGGCTGACACTTGTGAGAGTGGCGTCTCCCCGAGGAACTGCACGGTGAGGTGCAGTCGGTTGGGATGCACCCAGCGCAGCCTGGGCACGCCCGCGGCGAGGAACTCATCGTGTGCCGCCGTCAGCGCCGCGATGAGTTGGGGCGGCAGGGGCAGGGCAAGGAAGAGCCGGCCGGTTGGCGCAAGCTTGGGTTTGGCGATCATGCCCGCACGATATCGCGCACGAGACCTGGGGAGCGCACGGTCCGCCGCGAACCCCGCAGATGCTCATGCTGATCCGACGCGACAAAATGACTTGCCCTCCTGGGAGGCACCGGTAGCATGCAGAGGAAGGTGAACTCTCGCGAACGTCTCCGATCCCGGAACACCCTTCCCGCTTGGAGTGGATGACAAGATGACCACTGCGTCTCAGACGGATCTCCTCGCCGTCAGCAAACAGGTCCGGCGGCATATTGTGGAGATGACCCACGCGGCGCAATCCGGGCATCCGGGCGGTTCGCTGTCCAGCGTGGAGATCCTCACCGCGCTTTATTTCGGTGGGATCCTGCGCCATGACCCGCAGCGCCCGGAGTGGCCAGACCGGGATCGTTTTGTGCTGAGCAAGGGACATGCCACGCCGGTCATCTACGGCGTCTTGGCGGAGGCGGGCTACATTGCTGCCGCGGAATTGTCGACGTTTCGTCAGTTGGACTCCAAGCTGCAGGGGCATGTCATCCGCGGCAAGCCGCCGGGAGTGGAGATGAGCGGGGGCGCCTTGGGGTTGGGTCTGTCGTTCGCCAACGGCCTGGCACTGGCGCACCGGTTGGATGCTCGCGACTCGCGCACCTACTGCCTCCTCGGCGACGGGGAGCTGAACGAGGGGCAGAACTGGGAGGCGGCGATGAGCGCCGCCCACTTCGGGTTCGATTCCATTACGGCGATCGTCGATCGCAACGGCTATCAGAATGATGACATCCCGGGCGACGAGGTCATGAACCTCAACCCACTGACCGATAAATGGCGCGCCTTCGGCTGGCATGTGATTGAGGTCGCGGACGGCCACGATGCGCAGGCGATGGTGGGCGCCTACGAAGCCGCGCGAGCTGTCAGTGGGCAACCGCAAGTGATCATCGCGCAGACCCAGAAAGGTAAGGGCGTTTCCTTCATGGAAGGTTCCGGCGGCTGGCATGGGACGGCGCCCAACGACGAACAGCTCGCGCAGGCACTGAAGGAGATCGGCGGATGACCACGCAAGCCGATGCTCGGCCCGCGGCCGCGACACGGGAGGCCTACGGCCCGACGCTGATCAAGTTGGCCGAAGCCGGCCATGACATTGTCGCGCTCGATGCGGATCTCTCAGCCTCCACCGGCGGCAACAAGCTTCGCGGGCCCTTTCCTGATCGGTGGTACACCGTCGGCGCCGCCGAGGCGAACATGGTGGGCATGGCTGCCGGACTGGCGGCGGCGGGCAAGACCGCGTTCGCGGCGTCCTTCGCCGTCTTCATGCCGGGCCATTGCTTCGACCAGATCCGGATCTCCGTCGTGCAGCCGAAACTCAACGTGAAGTTGGTGGCGAGTCATGGGGGTGTCAGCGTTGGGGAAGACGGCGCGTCGGCGCAGGCCATCGAAGACTTGGCGCTGATGACTTCGTTGCCCGGTCTCACGGTCGTGGTGCCGGCGGACGTAGTGGAGGCCGAGAAGGCGATCTGGGCCGCCGCGACGACGGACGGCCCCTTCTACATTCGCGTCGGACGCCCCAAGATCCCCGTGATCCATGACGACGCCTACGAGTTCCAGGTTGGCAAAGCACAGACGCTGCGCCAGGGGAACGACGTCACGATCATTGCCTGCGGCCTCCTCGTGAGCGCCGCGGCGGAGGCGGCCGAAAAGCTCAGCGCCGACGGCATTGGCGCGCGCGTCCTCAACATGGCGACGATTAAGCCGCTGGACGAAGCCGCCGTACTGGCGGCGGCGCGCGAGACCGGGGCGATCGTCACGGCGGAAGAGCACAGCGTTATCGGAGGGCTGGGTTCGGCGGTGACTAGGACCCTGGCACTTCATGAGCCGACGCCCGTGGAGATGGTGGGTGTGCAGGACCGTTTCGGTGAGTCCGGCAAGTGGTCGGAATTGCTGGAGCGTCACGGTCTCACCGCGAGCGGGGTGGAGGACGCCGCCCGGCGCGTCCTCGCCCGCAAGTAGCTCCTTGCTGAGGCACGAGCACATTGATTGGCTAGTCCGGGAACTCGATCCCGAGAGCTGCACCGACGCTGCGTAGGTGTGCGCATGTGTGATCAGGGTGCAACGTTGCGTCGACCGGCGCCGCGGACCCACGTTCGTTGAACCAGATCGAGTCCAAGCCCGCGCCCGCCGCGCCCTCGACATCGTTGCCATAGGAGTTGCCGATGTAGATGGCCTCGCTGGGCCGCACGCCGAGCGTCCCCACGGTGTGCAGGAAGATCTCGGCGGCGGGCTTCTGAGCTCCGAACTCGGCCGAGATCACGGGCTGGGGGAAGTAGTCGTTGAGGCCGACGCGGTCCAATTTGAGGCGTTGCTCCGCGCTGTCACCATTGGTGATCAGCGTGGTGGGCACATGCGGCCGCAGCGCATCGAGGAGTTGGAGCGCGTCACCGATCAAGGTGAGCCCGGCGAGCCGACCCTCGAGATAGACGGGCGCGAGGTCCGGCGCCAGCTCCGCGGGCACGTCGACGACGACGAAGGCGCGACGCATCCACTCCACCCGCGTCAGCCAGGATGGCCAGGTGCCGCGGTTCTCGGCCATCGCTTCGCGCACGACCGCTATGCGGGCAGCGTTGAGGGCCTCCCCCGAGACGGCGTACCCCTGCGAGGAGAGAGCCTCCGCCACCGCGGCGGTGGCCTGCTCCACACCATGCTCCTCGCTGACGAGGGTTCCATCCAGGTCGAAAATAACGGCGCGATACGCGAGGGCCACGGGAATCCTTCTTCGCCGGGGTGTGAGTTCTTAGCCGACCTGCCCGATGTCGAAGCGGCTACTCGCCCGCGGTTTCGTACGCGTCGTTGCGGCTGGCGACATCGCGGATGCCGGCGAGATCGTCCGCTTCGTTGAATTCCTCCGCCAGTTCGTCGAGCGTGTCATCCAGGCCGGACTCCTCGTCGTATTCGTCGGCGCCTTCGTCCTGGAGTTCCGCGTCCATCTCATCTTGGTAGATTTCGAAGGGCCAGATGGGCCAGTCCTCGAACTCCTCGGGCGGATCCTCGGTCGGGCCCTCCGGGTGTTCTACGTCCGGCCCATGATCGGGGATGTACGTCTGCATCGATCGGGCTTTGAACTCCATCCCGTCCTCGTGCGTGACGATGTTTGATAGCGAATACCCGATCCAGGCGAGGCAGGAGCAATCGAGCCGGAAGGACACCGCGAAGCGGCGGCGGCGCAGGGCTTCCTCCCGGATGAAGTCATGGAACTCGCCCACTTCCTCGGGAGGGATGACCTCTTCCACGCGCCCTTTGAAGAGCATGTCCAGGGCGTCTTCGACTTCACCTTCTTCGGAGGCGGCAGCGTCCTCGTCCGTCAGGACCTGGCCTTCGTTATCGTTCGTGGGGGACACCATGATTGCTCCTTCGCGCGTTCCGTCTCCGCGCCCAGGCTAGTTTGCCGCGTTGCTGCCCCGAGCCGGGTCAGCAACGGAGAGTGCCGGCTGGGCGGGGTCGGTCGATTCGCCCGCAGTGAAGTCGCCCACGGATTCTTCGTCGCTGTAGACGCCCGCCTCGCCGCCGGACCAGACCGTGACGACAAAGTCCTCGCGAAATGGATTCGCACTGCGCACAATGCGGTCGTCCAGATCGGAGACGACATCCTGGATATCGTCCTCGGACCAATCGGCCGGGACGCACACCGTCGCGTAGACGATCGAGGGCGTGTAGTGGAGGTCCGCCCGGGCCCGAGCGCCTTGCTCATTCTCGATCAGGTACGCCTCGGAACTCGGCGTCCGGCTCTCTCGTTCATAGTGGAACATGCTGCCGCCTCACTCGCTCACCGCTAGCGGTCCGGCAAGCGTACCCGACTCCAGGCGGATAGGGATGCTCCTAAGGCCGCGTTTGACCGTCGCCTCGGACGATCCACTTGTAGGACGTCAGCTCGCGCAGGGCCATCGGGCCCCGGGCGTGCATCTTGCCGGTCGCGATTCCAACTTCGGCACCGAGCCCGAATTCACCGCCATCGGAGAACTGCGTGGAGGCATTGACGAAGACGGCAGCGGCGTCGACCTCGTTGAGGAACCGTTCCGCGTGGCCGTAGTCGCCCGTGACAATCGCTTCCGAGTGTCCCGATCCGTGATCCTCGATGTGCTGCAACGCGTCGCTGATGTTCTCGACGACACGGACCGCGCAGCGCATGGCAAGGAATTCGGTGTCGTAGTCGTCGGGGCCGACCGGGATCGCGTTCGCCCCGGCCTCGGTCAGGAGGGGAAGCGACGTTTCGTCGGCGCGGACTTCCACCCGTGTGCCCCAGCGCTGGGCGAGCGCGGGCAACAGGGTCGAAGCGACGTCCTGGTGGACCAGGACGACATCCAACGCGTTGCAGATGGAGACCCGCCGGGTCTTGGCGTTATCGACGATGTCCACGGCCATGCTCAGATCCGCGGCGGCGTCCACGTAGGTGTGGCAGATGCCGATGCCGCCGGCGACGACGGGCATCTTCGCCTCCGCGATGACCCGCTCGATCAGGGCTTTGCCGCCACGCGGGATCATGAGGTCGATGAGATCGCGCATCTGGAGGAGTTCGCCAACCAGCGCGCGGTCCGGGTTTCGGACGAGCTGCACGGCGTCCGGCGGGAGGCCCGCGGCGTGCAACCCTTCGTGGAGGATTGAGGCGAGCAGTGTGTTGGATCGCACGGCTTCTCGACCGCCGCGCAGGACCGCGGCGTTCCCGCTTTTGAGGCAGAGTGCCGCGATGTCGATCGTGACGTTGGGGCGGTTCTCGTAGATCGAGGCGATCAGGCCCAGCGGGACGCGAACCCGGCCGATCCGCAGGCCGCTGGGTTGCACGGACTCATCGATTGTGACGCCCACCGGGTCCGGCAACGCGATCACGTTGGCGAGAGAGTTGGCGAGATTTTCGACACGGTCGGCGTCGAGCAGGATGCGGTCCAGCCACTGACTCTCCGTCCCCGCCGCCTTCGCGGCGGCAAGGTCTTCCGCGTTCGCCGTGACGATATCCTGAGTGCGCTGACGGAGGCGGTCGGCGATGCTGGCCAGCGCGGCGTTCTTCTGTTCGGTTCCGGTCTGGCCCAAGACGCGGCTCGCGCCGTGGGCGGCGACAACCTGCGCCCGCAGTTCGGCGCTGGCACCGGCCGCGGAGTCGTTCGGGGCGGCCGATCTACTCGAAGCCGGGGTGGTGGTCATGGGACCTCCGGTGGCGCATCGTCGCCATGGAATTCGTATTCATCGCTGGTGATGCCGAGGCGGTCGGCGGCTCCGGCGTAGACGTTGATGCGAGCGCTGGCCGGCGCCCCTTGCGGTTGTAAGAGGTAGGGGCCCGCGAGCGTCACGTCGGGATCGGTGAGCGAGGTGACCTTCCCCGCCCAGGTGATCTCCCGCTGGCCGTTCGTCACGGTCGTCTCGATCTCCACGTAGACGTGACACTCACTGACGCGTTTCCCCTCAACCGACTGGATCTCAGCGGGGAAGTCCCGGCGTTTCCGGATCGAGGGCATTCACCGTCTCCTTGCGAACTGGAGAGACACGAGCCAGTCGGAACGACACAGCTATTGGAGGGAAGTCTAAGGAGCCGCCGAAGGCAGTTCAGTGGCCTGCGACGCTCTCACCATTTGTCGCCATCGCCGGGCCTTAGAGCACCGCCATGTTGTTGCGGTGGATCACCTCTTCGCCCAGTTCATAGCCGAGGATCGATGAAATCTCCTCCGAGCGCCGGCCCTGGATTTGTTGAATCTCGGCGGATCCGTAGGCGCTGATCCCAACCGCGATGCGCTTGCCGCGGTCATCGCGGACTTCGACGATATCTCCTCGCTGGAAGTCGCCATCGGCCTCGGTGATCCCCGCGGACAGCAGGCTGCGCCCCTGCTGCCGGAGGGCGCGCGCCGCGCCCGTGTCGACGATGATGGCGCCGGCCGAGGCGAGGCCCGAGAGCAGCCAGCGCTTGCGGCTCTCCGGGCGGGATCCGCGCGCCGGAAAGAGGGTGCCCAGCCGTTCACCGCGCGCGATTCGCAGGAGGGCGTCTTCTTCCAGCCCATGCGCGACCACGACGTTACAGCCCGCGCTGGAGGCGAGGCGTGCCGCCTCCACTTTGGCCCGCATGCCACCTCGGCCACCGTGCGGGGTGTCCGCAGCGGCAGGGCCGGCGAAGCGCAGGGCAGCGTCGAGGTCGGAGATCTCCGCCAGCGGCGGGGCGTCGGGACTCGCGCCTGGATCTGTTTCATAGAGCCCCGCGACATCGCTGAGCAGCATCAACAGATCGGCGTCGATGAGGTTGGCGACGAGTGCCGAGAGACCGTCGTTTTCGCCGAAGGCGCCGCCGCGCAGCTCTTCGTCTGCGACGACGTCATTTTCATTGATCAGTGGGACGACCTTGGGAATCGCCAAAAGTCCGGCGATGGTGTTGCGGGCGTTGAGATAGCCGCCGCGATCGGCCAGATCGGCGCGGGTGAGGAGGGCTTGCGCGGCGATCAGGCCGTGCGGCTGAAACAGCGAGTCATAGCGTTCCACCAGATGGCTCTGGCCGATGGCCGCGAGCACCTGGCGTTGCGTCACATCGGAATCGCCGTCGGGCGTTCCCACGCGGGCACGTCCCGCCGCGACGGCGCCGCTGGTGACGATGGCGACCTCGGCCCCGGCCTCCACCAGGGCGGCGATCTGACGGACGAGATCGGTCATCACCCGCACGCTGAGGTGTGGGCCGCCGTCCGTCAGAATCTTCGTGCCGAGCTTGACGACGATGCGCCGGCCGGTCATCTCCATCATGGTCGTTCCATGCCGTCGATCGGCTCTGGTGCGTTCTAGTGCCGATAAGCCTTCCGTAGCGGCCACTCTACGCCAGCCGATCCGCCCTCGCGACACCCCTCCTGTTCATTGGTTTCGGATCAGCGCGGTGGGATTAGGCCTCCGCCACACGAACGTGCGCGGGTACGATGGACCCATGCGGATTGATCTGCACTATTGGCAGCATTGGTGGGCGGTTCACCTGGCGTGGTGGTCCAAGGACATCGTCGTCTTGTTGCGCCGCACCTTCCAGGAGTTTCGAGAGGATCACTGCACCCAACTGGCGGCGGGAATTTCCTACTACGTCCTGTTCTCGATCTTTCCGCTGACGATCCTCGCGGTGTCGATCAGCGGGCTGGTCCTTACCGATGACAGCATCCGCGCCGACGTCGTTGAGGAACTCTTCGAGATCCTGCCCCTGTCCGACGGGGAGGGCCGTGAGGACCTGGAGCGCGCGATCGATGGCGTCGCGACCGGTCTCTCGGCCATCGGGTTGTTCTCCATCCTGGGGCTGCTCTGGGCCGCCTCCGGCATGATGGGCGCCATCCGCCACGGGTTGGATATGGCCTGGGACACGGACTTCCGCCGGCCCTTTCTTCGCGCCAAGCTGATCGACCTGTTCATGGTCACGGCGGTGGGGTTGTTGGTGGGGCTGTCGATCGCGACGACGTTCTTCCTCCAGGTCGCGCGACGGGTCTCGGACAGTCTCTCCAGTCATCTGGGCCCGCTTGGCGATGGCGCCGCGGTCGGCTTCGAGGTCCTGGCGATCTTCGTCCCGCTCATCATTTCGTTCGTGGCGTTCTTGTTCATCTACAAGGTGGTGCCAAGCGTGCGCACGCGCTGGGGAGAGATCTGGCCGGGTGCGTTGCTGGCCGCGGTGTTGTTCGAGCTGGTGAAGAACGGGTTCGCGCTCTACTTGCGCTACTTCGGCAACTACGACGCGGTCTATGGATCACTGGGAGCCGTGGTGGCGTTCCTCTTCTTCGTCTTCGTGGGGGCGAATATCTTGCTCCTCGGTGCGGAGATGGCGGCCGAGTGGCCGCGGGTCATCCACGGCCACTACGATGCCAGCCTCGACCATGAGGGCGGGCTCAAGTCGTCACGCTGGCGCAGCATCTTGGCTGCGGCGACCGGTTTGGTGCGAGCGGACGAGGATGCACCAGACGCCGTCGAGGACACCGGCGAACGCACGGCACGTCGGCAACGGCGGTTCGACGAGATCCAAGATCGGACCCTGCGGCGCCCCGCGAGTGCACCAGAAGCTCCCGAGCCGGACGATGAGGCCGGCGAATCCGCCGCGCCAATCGAGGGCGACTCGTTGCCGGATCGGGAGCCCCCCCGGCCTAGCGCGAGATGTCGGACATGATGTCGCGGTCGCCCTCACCGGGCATCGGAATCTCTGCGATGCGCTCGGGCACGTCGTCGTACTCCAGCCGCAGCGCGCGGCACGCAGTGGCGTGCAGGCCGTAGGTCGCGATGGCATAGGTGAGTTCGAGGATCGCTTCGTCGGAGAAGTGCTTGTGCAGTACCTCGAAGGTGCCGTCTTGGACGCGGCCGTCCTGCACGATGACTTCATCCGTGTAGGCCAGAATCGCGCGGTCTTTGTCATCGAACAGGTCCGATGTCGCCCAGGACGGGATGGCCGCCACCTGTTCTTCGGAAATCCCCACGGCTCGCGAGGCCTTGCAGTGTTGGGAGAAGACGAACTGGGAGCCGCGAGCGAAGCCCGCGCGGGTCAGCCCCAGTTCCCGATACCGCGGCTCCAGCGCGCGATCCGTGGAGTTGAAGAGGTTAAATCCGCTCGTGGCATGCTCGAAGATGTCGGGGACCAACGCGAACACCGTCCACCAGTGGCCTGGCGTACCTGTCGCCGTTCCCGGTTCCGCCACGGGGTCTCGGCCGTCGAAAAGCCGTTCGTACATCTCGTTGATCGCGGGAGGCGCTTCCGCCTTGGGTACTTCACGTAGTCGGGGCATTCCAGACTTCCTTCGCTCGCTGGTGGGTTCGACCCGGGATTCTTCGGGCAGGCAGTCTAACCTGCGCTGCCCAAGGGGAAACAACGAACCACGCGACCTTCATTGCGGGTGGACTACGGCGAGACCCGCACGCCCACGGTCAGGGTCGCATCGTCCAGCTCTTCGTCCGCGTGGAAGACATCGGCGGGGGGGCTGGTGGCGGCGAGTGACAGGGCGAGCGTCTCGTCCTGAATGTGCGCCGCCCACTCCGCGATCGCGGCGTTGAGCTCGGCATCCTCCGAGGCCAGCCAGAGGTCGATCCGATCCGAGACCTCGAACCCGGCGGCGCGCCGCATGCCTTGCACTCGATGCACCACCTCGCGCGCGATCCCCTCCCGCTCGAGCTCCGCGGTGGTCTCGGCGATGACCGCCACGGCATACCCGGCTTCTTGCGCGGTCGCCGCCCCTTCCCGTTCGGCGGTCTCGATCAGCAAATCATCGGCGGCCAGCGAGAAACCCGCGATCTCGATCGTCTCGCCGGCCCGCACCGCCTGTGCGATCTGAGCCGCCATCTCCGGTTCCAACGATTGCAGCGCCCCGCGAAGTGCGCCCACCTCTTTGCCCAGGCGCGGTCCCAGCACCGGCAAGTTTGGTTTGACGACGTAGCTGACCAGCTCGGTCGAAGCGTCCACGAAGCGAAGGCCCTTGACGTTGAGTTCGTCCAGAAGCATCGCTTGGTGAGCGCTGACCAGGCTCGCTTCAGCGTCGTCGGCGACGCCCACGAGCACCTCGGGCAACGGTTGGCGCACCTTGACGCCCGCCTTGGAGCGCGCGCCACGTCCGAGAGACGCGAGGCGCTGGATGAGCCCCATCGCCTGGTTGAGTTCCGCATCGATGAGGGTGGCGTCCGCCACCGGCCACATCGCCAGATGCACGGAATCGGCTTGGGATAGTTCGCCATCGGAGGCGAGGTTTCCGTAGATCTCCTCCGCCACATACGGGGTGTAGGGCGCCAAGAGCTTGGACAGGGTCAGCAAACACTCATGTAGCGTGTGATAGGCGGACGCCTTGTCCTGGTCATCCGCGGACTTCCAGAAGCGGCGGCGACTGCGCCGGACGTACCAGTTGCTGAGCTCGTCCACGAAGGCCTCAATGGCGCGGGCGGATGCCGTGGGATCGTAGTGATCCAGCAGATCGGTTACCTGTTGGACGAGGTCGTGCAGCGCGCTGCGGATCCAGCGGTCCAGGTCAGGCTGTTCCGTGGGTGGTTCGCTGGTGGGGTCGAACCCGTCGATGTTCGCGTAGGTGACGAAGAACGAATACGTATTCCACAGCGTCAAGAGGAACTTGCGCTGCGCCTCCCCCACCAGGCTGCTACTGAAACGACGGGGGTTGCCGGGCGGCGAGGCGGTGTACATGTACCAGCGCGTGGCATCGGCCCCGTGTTCGTCCAGCACCGACCAAGGATCGACCACGTTTCCCTTGGACTTGCTCATCTTCTCGCCGGCTTCGTCCAGGATGTGTCCCAGCGAAATGATGTTGCGATACGAGATGGGTGCCGGGATCTGTTCGGCCGCGTGCAGCAGCACCGCCTCGGCATGCAAGGAATAGAACCAGCCCCGCGTCTGGTCGACCGCCTCGCAGATGAAATCGGCTGGGAAGCGCTGTTCGAAGGTCTCGGCGTTCTCGAAGGGGTAGTGCCACTGGGCGTAGGGCATGGCGCCGCTGTCGAACCAGGCGTCCGCGACTTCGGGCACGCGCTGCATGATTGCGCCGCATTCGGAACAGTCCAGTTCGATCTCATCCACATAGGGTCGGTGCGGATCGCTGAGGTCCAAGGACTCACCATCGCGGGCGCGATCCCGGAGTTCGTCAAACGAACCGATGGCGTCCGTGTGATTGCATTCCTGGCAGCGCCAGAACGGAAGCGGGGTCCCCCAATAGCGCTCGCGGCTCACCGCCCAATCCACGTTGTTCGCGATCCAGTCGCCGTAGCGTCCGTGCTTGATGTGCTCGGGATACCAGGACATCTCCTCCTCGTTCGTGCGCTGTAGAGCCGAGCCGACCTTCGTCGTGGCGATGTACCAGGACGGCTTGGCGTAGTAGAGCAGCGGGGTCCCGCAGCGCCAGCAGAAGGGGTAGGTGTGGTGGATCGTCTCGCGCTTAAGGAGGAGGTTGCGCTCGGTGAGCTCTTCCATGATCAAAGGATCGGCTGTCTTCACGAAGGTCCTCCGCCAAGGCGAGGCCTCCCCGATGAACAGCCCCTTAAGGTCGACCGGCTGGATAAAGAGCAGTCCTTGCTCCCGTCCCAAGGTGTAGTCGTCGATGCCGAAGGCGGGCGCTGTGTGCACAATGCCGGTGCCGTCCTCCATGGAGACGAAGTCCGCGGCGACGACGCGGCGGGGCGGCGGCGCGTGATCGGCCGTGTCCAGCTCCACGAGCCGGGAGTCTTCGAAGCTGAACACTGGGACGCCCCAGGCCACAGGGTCGTACAACCCCTCGTAGGTGACGCCAACCAGTTGCGCGCCGGTTAGGGTCGACTGGGCTTTCGGCGTCTCATCCGTGACCCCGGCGAAGGTTGCCTCAAGCCGTGCCTGCGCCAAGACCAGGCGGTCGCCGTTTCCATCCGAGACCACCGCATAGGTCTCGCCCGTCGCGACTGCCAAGGCGGAGTTGCCGGGCAGCGTCCACGGGGTCGTGGTCCAAGCGACGAGATAGGTGTTGCCGTCGAAGCCCTGTAGCGACTCCGGCAGCGACTCCGGGTCGGCCTTGAACTTGACGGAGATGCTGGGATCCGCGACATCGTCCTCATAGCCGAGCGACAGCTCATGGCTGGAGAGCGATGTTTCGCAGCGCGGGCAGTGCGGCGTGGTGCGGCGCGCTTCATAGACCAGATCCGCGTCCCAGAGGGACTTCAGGATCCACCAACAGGACTCCACGTAATCCGCGGTGTAGGTCCGATACGCGTTTTCTTGGTCCACCCAGAAGGCGATGCGTTCGGTCATGTCTTCCCATTGCGACACGTAGCGCATCACGGACTCACGGCACTTGCGGTTGAATTCCGCGATGCCGTAGTCCTCGATCTCTTGCTTGGAAGCCAGGCCAAGCTCGCGCTCCACCTCCAGCTCCACCGGGAGGCCGTGGGTGTCCCAGCCGCCCTTGCGGGGGACGCGATAGCCACGCATGGTGCGGTAGCGCGGGAAGATGTCCTTGAAGACACGGGCGAGGATGTGGTGGACTCCCGGCACCCCGTTGGCGGTGGGCGGCCCCTCATAGAACGAGAAGATGCGGTCCGCCGGTCGTTCATCCACGCTGCGCCGAAAGGTGTCTTCGTTGCGCCAGAAGTCGCGGATTCGCTCTTCCAGCTCTCGG
>PVBE011371534.1_pt1 | contig 36812 bp, 39 predicted proteins | sample 1631181 | NCBI WGS metagenome assembly PVBE01 (sample SAMN08397723, study PRJNA350692) | Marine metagenome, whole genome shotgun sequencing project. | isolation source: water | place: Pacific Ocean | collected 2012-04
CAAAATAGTGGAAACCTATCTATCGATAGTTTGGAACACAACGAACATATTATTCTCGCCCTCTTTGGTTTAACATTGTCAATAATTGGAGGATTCATATACATAAGGTTTAGCATCGGTAGATTCTTACGATTCTGGCTGCTTAGGCAAATTTATGAATCCAAATCGAAAGATTGATCAATACAAAATTGATAATGACAAAAATGGATGAATCATGCGAATAGTAGTAACTGGGGGAGCACAAGGAATAGGTTTCGCATCAGTAGAAACACTGACTCATGAAAACCATGATGTAGTTGTAGTCGATAAAAACAGTGAGAAACTTAAGGAAGTTAAAGAGAAATTAGGTTGCGAAACAGTAAACATTGATATTACTAATGAAAAAGATGTGTCGGATTTCTTTGACACAATCAGTGAAATTGATGCCTTGGTAAATAATGCAGGTATTTGGATTCCCGAACATCTTTCCGACATGTCTCTTGTTAACCAGTTAAAGGTAGTTGATGTGAACCTGATGGGAACTCTCTACTGCACAAAATATGCGCTACCGAAGATCAAAAAAAGTAGCAGTAGCGTGATAATCAATCTCACTTCAGCTGCTGCGAAAACTAACTCGCCAGGTTTGGGACTGTACGCAGCTACAAAAGCAGCGATTGAAACCTTAACTCGACAGTGGGCACTAGAAGTACCACCGGTAAGAGTTAATGCAGTAGGTCCAGGATTGATCATTACCGAAGGAACCGCAGAGAACTATCAAGGTAAAGCACGCGAACTACGAGCCAAAGCAGTTCCTCTAAAAAGAGTAGGGGAGGCTTCGGACATAGCTGATGTCATAAAATTCCTTATTTCAGACGAGGCCCGCTACGTCAATGGGCAAATCATCTACATCGATGGTGGCCTTACAGCTGGTTCAGCAGGTAGATAATTAAACGACAGCAAAATAGCCCCATGAGCATAAGCCAACAAGTGCAAAGAAAATAGCTGTTTTGAAACCACTCTTGAAAACGCCGTATAAGAATCCAAGAATTCCAATAGTTCCACAAACAACTAGGACTAAAGCCAAAACAGGGTTTCCGTTTGCTGCCTCGACTAAAGATCCGGGGATTGACTCAGAAACTTGATCAGGAAGAGAATCAACAATATTTTTAGGTAATTTCTTAAGAGTTCCTGCTGAAATTTGATTCTTTATAGTTTCAGGAAGCCGATCTAAAATAGCATCATCCAAATCAGACAAATCATCAATCACTAACCGCATTATTAGAGTGTTGCCCAAGAAAGTGACCATGTGTGGGAATTCATTCGAATCTATACCAAGTCGGGTCTTAGGATTGCCTCAGATCCTCCATCTACGTAAAGTACTTGACCATGAACAAACATAGATTTGGAATCAAGAAAGAAATCAACAACATTTGCTACCACATCAGCGGACGCTGATTCCATAATTCCACTCGGCATCGCTTCTATGCCTGGTGAAATATCGGGATTTGCTAAAAGGCCTTCGAGCATCGGGGTCTCCATTCGTCCCGGAGCGATAGCATTTAAACGAACACCAGCGTTACCCCATTCCTTAGCATTTACCCTTACGAAACGGGCAATGGCTGACTTGCAGGTGCTATAAGCTATTATCCCGGCTTCTAAAGGGCTTCTTTGGGCTATTTCGCTGATGTACTCATAAGCAGCCTCAACGTTATACTTTAGTAAATATTCCTCAAGGGTTGAGTCACCACCAATCGCTGCTCCAATAGATGAAATAGCTACTGCTGCTGACGAACCGTGGTTGCTTAAATGTGGCATAAACGATTTCAAGATTTCTGCAGCGCCAAACCAGTTAACTTGAAGGATCTGAACTGGGTCTTTATGGATTGGGCTTAAGCCAGCATTTGAAACAACACCCTTGGGGTTTGGGCATAATGCCAGAGATTCCTGGATTGCATGTGAGCGACCTGATTCAGTTGATAAGTCTGCTTTAACATCAACCTGACCTACCCAGTCAACAGTTATAACATTTTCATCCCTAGAAGTGAGTAATTTCGCTAGCGCTTTGCCAAGTCCGGACCCTGCTCCTGTTATGATGACAGCGTTTTGCATAGACAAATAATAGCGTTGAAGTGACCGACAGAGAATACTTGTGAGGATTTAGCATGAAGATACCTAATCAGATAAAAATATTCGAGGATCTGATTAACCTAGAAATCACATCAAAGACGGAATTTATTGGAATAAGTCCAGAGTACCAATGGGGGAGAGTATACGGCGGTCAGGTTGTTGCTCAAGGATTAGCAGCAGCCCAAAATACTGTTCCAAGAGAGTTAAAGGTGCATTCAATACATGCATATTTTATACGAGGTGGAAATTCCGACGAAGCTATCACATACCAAGTTGATTGTTTAAGAGATGGAAAGTCATTCGCTACCAGGCGTGTTGTGGCGACACAATCAGATGGAGCGATTCTTAACCTTTCAGCATCATTTCAGCTCGTCGAAGAAGGACCTGACGTTGATGAGAAATTTGATATGACATTGATTCCGGAGCCATCCTCTTTGGATAGTGAAAATTGGTCAGATCTGATGGAACGACGAGTAATACCAAGCGATAAAACACCTTATGGGCATGCAATATGGCTGAAGTTAAATGGCTCACCGCTAGACGAAAACCAGAACGAATTGGGAATTGTTTATGCAAGCGATGACGTTCCCTTTGACGCCGCAATTCGAATGCATCCAAAATATGCTGGGATATGGGATGGGGGAGAAGAGGCTCCTTTCTTCGGAGCTAGCCTTGATCATGCGGTTTGGTTTCACCGGCCAAAATCACCATATGAATGGCAACTTCATATACATGAAGGAGTCACACACATTGGCAATCGGGGGCTAGCTACAGGAAGAATATATGCAATGGACGGGACGCATGTCGCAACTGTTGTACAGGAGATACTGCAACGCGTTTCACGGTAATTATTCAAGAACGATTAGTCAAAAACAAAGCACAAATAAGAGTAACCGCCCCAGCCATTGGCATTACTAATAAACCAGTTCGAAGTGCTTCAAATGAACCAACCTCACCAACTGAACCAATGATGGCAAGTACTACCGCAATGCCAAGTGCCCCTCCAATACGTTGAATGGTATGAATTACAGATGTTGCACTGCCGAGGAGAGAGTCTTCGGTTCCGCTAGCACCTATCGCAGTCAGAGTCGGCCAAACAGTAGCCATTCCAATTCCAGAACCTACCAAAGCTGGGATAAGGAATATCATTGACTCATCTGGACCTATCCAAAGCCATAGAAATAAAAACAATACGGAATATACGAATATCCCAGGAATGATGACCCAACGAAAGCCGTAATTGTCTGACATACGCCCAAATGAAATAGAAAACAAACTCATTGATCCAGGCATGATTGTCAAAATTAAACCCGCTTTCACAATGCCATAATTCCAAATTTCCGTCATGAAAAGAAGCACAGACAGCCAATGCGCGTAAAAGGCAATTCCTGCGAACAAAGACATGATGCTTGCACATACAAAGTTTCTATTTTTGAACAATTGTAATTGAAGAGGTGATGATGGTGATTCACTTGAGTTCTTCACAAGAACAGTAAGGAGTATCAATCCCACTATGAAACAACTTAGAGTTTTTATTGATGAAGCTCCCCAACTATCTGCTTTTACGATTGGAAGAATTATCAATGTTAAACCAGATATCGTTACGATCGAATCTAATGGCTTTATAGAGACAGAACTATCACCTCCTTTTGGGAGCTCAATGCCGGAGAGGCAATATAAGACAAACAGACCTATCGGTACTTGAAGAGCGAATAATGAACGCCATGTAAATGTACTAATCAACTGTGTCACGATAAGGGGAGAGATAGCACCGGCAACTGCAGTGTAGAACCCCCAGCGGCCAACGGCTTCAGATTCGCGGCCTCTTCCGGAGTATTTGATTACAAGCGCAATAGCAGCAGGCCCCATAAGAGCTTGACTAGCTGCAGATAAACCACGAGCGACAATGAGAAACCATAGAGTAGGAGCAATAGCAGATAGCACGACACCTAACACGAATATCTGCACTCCGAATTTATATAGTCGCTGAGGGCCAGATTTATCTGTCAACCTTCCAGACTGGAGAAGTAAAGCAGCACCAACAATATTTGTCACGGTTAGCACCCATGATGCCGCTGCAGCATCCCCGCCAGCAAAATTGTCACGTATATCTGGGAATACAAAGAAAGATGCAGAAGCATCCCAACCGCCAATGAATCCAGCCAATAGAGCCGCTAGTTCTAAATTTCCCTTTACCCGATTCTGTTTTGACTTTTTGCTTAACCTGTTTTTACCCAACAATGAAGCTCAATTGGGCAATTGGTCAATAGATACAGTTCCATTAGAGCCGTCAACTGTAATCGTTGAGCCATCGGGTATGCGTAAACTAGCGTCGGAGACTGAAGCCACGCATGGGATTCCAAGTTCCCTGCTCACGATGCTTGCATGACTAGCGATAGCGCCAACATTGACTACAACCGCTCCAGCTACGAGAAATAGGGGAGTCCAAGCGGGGTCAGTATTCTGAGTAACAAGAATGTCACCAGGTTCAAGATTTGCTGACTCGTTGGGGTCGAGAATCACTCTAGCTATACCGGTAACTACCCCGGGAGAACAAGCAACACCAGTAAGTTCATCACCCTCGTTAACAGAATCAATTTCACGTTCAGACTTTCTCTCCCATTCAGACAACGGGGCGCACTGAGTGTTAACTATGAATGGAGGTACTAAATCAAATAGAAGATCAAAGTCAGCCTTTCGTTCTAAAAGGATGTCAGAAAACGATGCTGGATCTTCAATAAATGCATCTAATTCTTCTTCTAACAGCATAAATACAAGCCAAGGATCGGCAATGGTTCCATTTTCTGCAAGGCGTGAACCAATCTCTTTGAAACACAAACGGATTTCCTGAATTGGTTTAACAATAGCGCTTTTCTGTCGCTCACGAGCAGCTAGCCATACTTCACCTGATTGCATTCCAGCAGCAAACATACCTGTTGCTTCTTCGCTATCTGCAAACATCGCAGTGAACTCTGTTCGTAGATCCGCCCGAACTTTTGCGTTTCGCTGAATTGCGATTTCTGGATCAGCACTGTCAGCTTGTGCTCTCATCGAATTCAGCATTGAAAGGGCCAATTCTGGTTTCGTCTCGTAAGTATCCGCTCCTATATCCCATTCATTTGGTCCTCTGGAACCATGATTGTAGAGAAAAGTATTAAATGCCTCCACGAATTGCTCAGGAGAACGGTTGAGAAGGTTAGCATCTACACCTTCATCAAAGGCAGTAGTGATAGCAGGGTCATTCTTAATCATCCGAGATAGCTTCCACAGCTCGCGACCAATATCTGCAGAATCCACATCTCCTATACCCGAAAGAAGTTTAACTACGTCATCGCTCCGATTAACTTCTGCTAACAAAGCCCCAAGTATCCCAGGCCCATTAGAAGCGCCAAGTGACACCCAAACGTGTTGTTCAAACATGCTTATTAAATGCGGTTGTAGGGAACGGGCTCTCTCAAGTAGCTCAGAATTGGACATTGTTGATAAGTCTGGTCTTGCTGCCCTTATCTCTTGTGAAATTTTTTTGTGTTCCTCAGTCGGCGGGTGGGATTCAGCAGCTAACAAATATGCGCCAGTGTCTGCAAGTATTTCGCTGTGGCGGGGACTCTCATGCCAATCTTCGGCAACATAAGGCGGCACATCGGGATGTGCATCAAAATAGGCATCGTCGATAGCTTCAGGAGTCACACCGGGCATTCTTACACCCATCATTCGCGCTGAAGTCAGACAATTATAGAAATATCCGCCAAAGAGCCCAAAAGTTTCAGGAGGATCTCCGTATTCATCAGCATCAAAGACTCCATATGAAACGAATCCATCTCTGCAACCAAGAACTATTCCTGATTCCCATCCAAATGTCCACCCAAGTGGCGTTACTGGATCGGCAAGAACCTCGCCAGCATTTGCCCTTGTGTAATGTGGAAATCGTTTTGTTGGAGTTCTATCGGTTATCCATTTATCTTCGAGCAAGGTTCCCCCTATAGGTTGCTAATAGGTATCCAGAATAAACCAGTTCACCTTGGACTAAAAATCCAATTAGTAATACTCAACATGCGGATTCGGGTTTTCCCTAATTTCCCTAGTTTTAGGGTATTCCACTACTAATTACTTTACATAACGTGTATTTCCGGCGAACTAATGGTGTTCGGGGTAATACCCCTTCCTATGTTTAGCCTATGCGTATAGTGCTATTACTTGTGCAACAGTATTCACTACAACAATGGCAAATGCCATACCTCTGAAAGCGATAAAGGGCGCTTTTTTGAAATTCTTCCCCATTTCAGAGTTGGCAAGTTCCTCGTCCATAGATGATGTGCTTGCTCCGATGTCCGCTATTGCCCCATCGAACCATACGAGTGCGTTTACACCAAATGAGATAATTGCGACTGCTACCGCAAACTGCATTTCACTTGTAAATCCACTTGCATCACGAATTAGAAACAGAGTAGCTACGGTAGCTCCGGTATAAACCAGCAATGTTGTTCTGAGGTCATTTGCTCTGTTGCTTACCCAAGCATGTAATAGTTTTGGTTTCATAGTTCTCCTTATTAGACCAGCTCTGAATGCGGATCTTCCTTTATTTGTCCGAACGCGGAGTTGCGCAAGGTCTTAATACAATGGGAGCTTATATGACATTTGGTTATGATGTGACTTCAAAGAGCATTAATGAGACTATATGGTGTGCGCCTCTCAGTATTAGATCAAAGCCCTGTCTCCGAAGGTACTTCCCCATCTGAGGCTTTACGGAATTCTATAGATTTGGCTGTGCTCGCCGATCAGCTCGGTTTTTACAGATACTGGGTTGCTGAACATCATGGGATGGCTGGGTTAGCGGGCTCCAGCCCGGAAATACTTATAGGCCATATCGCTGAGAACACTGATCGGATTCGTGTTGGGTCTGGCGGAGTGATGTTAAGTCATTATTCTTCATTGAAAGTTGCTGAAAATTTCCAGGTCCTAGAGGCCCTTCACCCGAATCGAATAGATATGGGTTTAGGCAGGGCCCCAGGTTCTGATGCACGGACAGCATATGCTCTTCAATCCAATGGAAACGCTTCTGGCTCTGAGAATTACCTAAATTCAGTTCTTGAGATACGTCAACTATTGCGTGGAAGCAATATTGCTAGTGGTCCCCTAGCCGGGATTGAAGCTTTACCTAGAACGGAGTCAACTCCGGAAATGTGGTTGTTAGCTTCGAGTGAAGGTTCAGCCAGCGTCGCAGCGCATTGCGGTCTCCCGTTGAGTTGGGCACACTTTATAAATGGCGACGGTGCGGGTACATGCAATCTGTACCGTGAGCACTACTCCCCTTCTGATGAACACCCATTGCCTGAAGTTTCTGTAGGAGTCAGTGTTCTATGCGCTGATACCGAAGATGAAGCTCATCAGATGCTTCAAAGTCTTGAGCGCTGGCGTTCTGATGGCCTGCGCGGCCCAATACCCAAAACTTCTCCAGATGGGCATTTATCAAATAAACTTACGTTAGCGAACCCTAGTAGACCAATGGTAGTTGGAACCCCTGATCAGGTTCGCCAAGGCCTTGAAGACATTGCGAATGCGTATGGTAGCGAGGAATTGCTACTTGTGAGTATTTGCTATGAACATTCCAAACGGCTGAAGTCATACCGGCTCATAGCAGAAGCATTCCAAAGCTAACTTATACCGTATGTTCCAGAAGGATTTCGATGTCCGATAAGTTCAACTGAAGTTTGATTTTCTGACCGGCGTTAAATTCTTCCTCAGTTTTTACATGCATGTTGAAGCTATCTGACACAAGGCATTTCACGAGCTTTTGTCCGGAGACGTACACGTTATTAAGAACAACTGCCTCCACTCCATTTGGATCCACTTTGATTTTTTCTGGACGTACTAAAACTTTGTAACTCGAAGCAATAGGCTCGGGTAGTTCTTTAAACCCCCAAGGTGAATTTATGCCATACAGCCCGTTTCTGTGTTCAAGTTTTGGTTTCCATAGTGTTTGTAGCCCCAAGAGTTCTGCCGATATAGCATTTTTCGGTGATTTAATAACGTCGTTAAATTGTCCATGGTCAATGACATTTCCGTTATGCATGAGGAGGACTGAATCAGCGATCTGCGATGCTTCCTCGCTGTCATGTGTGACATGAATCGCTGTTATTCCTAGCGACATCAGAATTCCATAAATTTCTTCTATTAAACGTCGCCTTAAAGAGCGGTCAAGCGCATTAAATGGTTCGTCAAGCATTATAAGTTTAGGTTCCGGAGCTAGAGCTCTTGCTAACGCAACTCTTTGGCTTTCACCTCCGGATAGTGTCTGAACTGATCGTGACTCATATCCTCGTAATCCAACAAGGTCAAGCAGTTTCCGCACTGCCTTATCGGCTTGACTTTTTGGAATTTTTTTCATTTCCAAGCCGAATCTAATATTTTCCTGAACGGTTTTATGAGGGAATAGTGCATGATTTTGGAACATGAGCCCAATACCTCTTTTGTGCACTGGGCTAGAAAGTAAACTTCTTGAATTCCAAAGAATGTCGCCTGAAGATATAGGAATTAATCCGGATATAGATTTCAATAATGTGCTTTTCCCGCATCCGCTGGGGCCGAGAATCGCAAGAGTCTTACCAGCTTGGATTTCAAAACTAATATTGGAAAGAATTAGAGATTCATCAATATGGACGGAAAGATCAGCAACTTTTAAACCATTAGATTTCATTACCCACCACCGATCCAGTTCTATCTAAAACCGAAACTGCTGTTGCAGTTATTAAAGCTAGAATAACGCTCAAGGCCATGGCCTGACCGAATGTTGTTGCACCTGGTCGCCCCAGTAGGTTAAATACTGCCGTTGGAATAGTGGGACGCTGAGGTCTTGCCAGAAATGCGGTCGCTCCGAACTCCCCTATTGCTATAGCGAATGCAAATATGGACCCAGCTATTAGTGACCGGGAAATTATCGGCATATCTATGTGCCACCATACCTTTCTTGGTTTAGCCCCTAAAGTTTGTGCGGCTTGCTTCAATTCTGGGTTTTGATTTCTAATAGCAGTTGACACGATTCGAGAGACAAAGCCTACACCGAGTATTGCTTGAGCGACTGGGACAATCCACCACTCAGAACGGACATCGAGAATAGAGGTGTCTAATCCAACGATTATTCCAAATCCAAGCAGAACTCCTGACGTTCCAAGTGGCATTAATAACATTACGTCAGATGAACGGGATAGTTTTGGGGATTTATGGGTCAATAGTAATGCTGCGAGAAGACCAAGAATAGTTGCGATAACCATTGCAAATGTAGCCCATAATAATGAGTTTAGAATTGCTTGTCGCGTTCCGAAGACACTGAACCTTTCTGAGGATTCTAGAAATATTTGCTTGTAATATAGGAACGAATACCCATTGTTCGTGCTTAAAGACCTTTCGGCGAGAATAGCGAACGGTAGCCCTAGGAATCCCGCGATAAAGACGACACAGGAGCCAAGTCGAAACTTTAAAAACCGAGTATTCGCGTAAGTAGATTGCGCAGAGGGCGCTCCACTTCTAGATACAGTGACATTTTGTCCTCTTGCTTTCGAATTCACAGCTAACATGCCGATGATTATTAGGAGTTGAACAATCCCTAACACAGCCGCAGTTTTGAAATCAGTACGTTGCGTTGCATAGCGCCATATTTCCGTCTCCAAAGTTGCTTTCTCTAACCCGCCCAAAAGAAGGATCACTCCAAAAGATGAGAAAGTAAAAAGAAAAGCTAATGAGCCTGATGCTAATATGCTGGCTTTCAATTGTGGGAGAGTTACTCGGAAGAACGTGCTACTTGCGGAACTTCCTAAAGTACGCGCTGCCATTTCTGATTCAGAGTCAATTAGCGGCCAAATGCTCCCTACTGTTCGGATCACAATCGCTGTATTGAAAAAAACATGAGCGATAATTATGCCAAACGTACTCCCCTGCAGGGTAAATATGGTTCCATCTAGGCGAAGAAATTCATTGACTGAAATAAATGCTGTAGCAACTACTACTGTCGGCATAACAAAGGGAATTATTGACAGCGCCTTTAAAAACTGTTTTCCTCTAAACTGAAATTTTGTAAAAACATTAGCTATGCAGATTCCAATTATGAGTGAAAGAAAAGTGGAGAGTAATGCTTGCCAAGTCGTAAACCAAATAATTTTCCATGTTGAAGTTGAGCTGAAAATTTCTTTAATAGTTGTAAATTCAGCACCATATTGCAATAAGTTCCCAACTGGAAAGAAATAGAACACCCCGTAGAACGTTCCAAGAATCAGAACAGTAAGAATTGTGGCTAACGTGTAGCCTTTATTTGCGGCTAATTTCATTTACTGGGTGTCCTAACGAAGAACAATCTGTGTCCATCTTTCGGTCCATTCGTCTCTTTTCTGCTCGATTAAGTCGGGAGCAATAATTACTGGTTCAAGATCAGTCTGTAGAAACTCCGTGAACGTTTCAGGTAATTCTGCATTTTTATTAGCTGGTAATACGAAATTTGTTTCAGGAATTAACTCTTGAAAATAAGTTGAAGTTAAGAAGTCAATGAGCATGGCTGATGCGATTGGACTATCAGTACCGCGAAGAATGCCGGCGAATTCTATCGACCTAAAACATGAGTCTCCGACTACGCCAGTTGGAGGTTTCTCAAGTGGTGGATCAGCGAAAATATATTCGGCTATAGGACTTGTGGCATAACTTGTTACTATATTTCGCTCTTTACTGTAGAAATCTTCGTAATACGCTTCAGTCCATCCTGACCTTATTTCTATGTCATTCTCACGAAGGTCTTTCCAGTATTGCTCCCAATCATCTTCACCAAACACGGCTATTGAAGCTAATAAAAATCCCATGCCGGGAGCTGAGGTTTCCGGATTCTGCGTTACGAAAGAGCCGTCATACTCCGTATCTGTCAAATCTTTAATGCTCATTGGTTGATTTCTTGTATTGTCATTCCAATAGTTGAGGCAGATATCTCCAAAATCTACTGGAGTAACACGTGCGAATGGATCTAGTTTTAAGCTCTCTTCTAATTGGTCCCATGTAGATGGTTTATATGGTGAGAACACATTGTTTAGTAAAGCTCGGCATAGAAATGTGTTGTCAACACCGAACATTACGTCACCGATGGGGTTACCTGAAGTCAGGACCGCTTGAGAAACCATTGTCCCTGTATCTGCGGTAGTTAGTATATTTACAGTAATTCCTGTTTCTTCTGTAAATTTCTCAAATGCACCTGGAGGGGCAAGAAACGCATCGTAAACAACTAGGTCAATTGATGTAGCAGATACGGCTTTGCTTTCCTGGTTCGTTGTAATAATTGACCCTGAATCGTCATATGTTAAACACTCAGGTTCCGCCCTATTATCGCTGTTGTCCGAATTTGAACAAGCTACGACAAACAAGAGTAAGAGCATTAGTGCAGTAAATGCTGTAACTAGTTTTGCTTGGCATTTCATAATTTCCTCCGCTGGCATTATCCAGATCAGGTATCAGGGTCTGCAGTGATCACTGCATTCTCAGCCTGTTAACAAGCTCCCCTATTTGAATAAGCACATCATAGCCCATTTACGACTCTCTATATACATTGTGTGTCAGAACTCATTGATCCAGATACCATTTCTTTGATGTCCAGCAGATTAGATATTGAGTTAACCAGCAAAGTAAACGAGGCCTCGCACACTTGGCGTGCCGTTGGAGCGAAAGAACCCAAAGGCACGATTAAGACCTCGTTGCTTCCGAAAGGAGCGGATGTTGGGCAGACTTTTAGGGTTGAAGCAGAATTTCTTCTTGATGGGATTGATATTGTTGCTGTATTACCTCCGAAAGCTAAGCGCGACGAACCTGAAAGACTCGAAATCATTGGATCCGGTAAATCTGAAGCTGGAGTAACAACTTCTTTAGTATCCAAAAAGAAACGAAAGCAAAATGATCGCAACAAACGCGACAAACGAGGGAAAAATTCTAGGAAGCCAAGAGGCAATGCAGATAGGCAACCAAAGAGGAAATTGAAAAAGTCGCCAACTAGGCGACCTAAGTCATTTCAACCACCTCGCGGTAAACGACTTAAAGCTAAGCGAAAGCACCGTAACAATTTTCTCAATGCTTTACCAGAATTACACCGTCCGTTAGCAACTGAAGTTATGACTGGTTCAATTCCTAATCTTAGAGAAAAAATGAAACTTATGGACTTGCCAGAAGGTTTTGATGAGCCAATCTTAAGTTTTGCTGAAGAACTTAATCGCGGGATTAAAGCAGCTGAATGGTTAGATAAAGCGGAAGCAATTGATAGCAATATTGATTCTGTAGACCTTCAGGACTTTCGCTCTGTGATAGCTGCATCATCTAACTTCGCGAAATCTCCAGAAGCTATTTCTCTTAAAGAAAAACTGGAAGCAGGACTAAAAATCCGGATAGAAAAAGAATTGCAGGAATGGATGAAAATTATTAAAGATGCCCTGCAAGAAGGGAAAGTAGTAAGAGCCTTAAATTTCAGTTCTCGACCTCCGAAAGCAGGAACACAACTTCCTGAAGACATATCAAAAGAACTTGTACTGCAAGCAAGCAATGCACTGAGTAGCGAAGCCAGTCCTGAGCGATGGGGCGTTGTTGCCGAAGCAGTAGCTTTTTCTCCGATTCGGCTCAAAGTTGAGCCAATAAGTCTGCCAGCACAGATGGATGAGGAATTAGAAAAAGTTTTACAAAAACATTCAGAGCGCTTCCCAGCCATAGCTGCTTTGACCAAAGAGTGAGTCTAACGAGAAAATTTATAACTCTTTAGAAACTTCAATTAATCGAGCTGTAATTCGAAAACGCTCAAAAAAATTCTTTGTTGCTCTATCTCCAGGAAATGTTCTTCCCATAATGAGTGTAGATCCATTCGCACGTGACCAATCAATCGTAAAGTCCATTATCGCTTCTGCGATTCCAACTTCACGCGCATCAGCATCAACAAATACTTCATGTATATTAGTCGCAAATTTATCATCAATAGTTACAAGCTCAATGAGCATGTAGCCAAGCGGATAATTGTTATATTCTCCTATGACGATCGCTTTCTGCGTGTCAGCAACAAATTCTTGAAAAGTAACACCAGGTGCATTGCCCACGGATTCTAATTGATTCCAAAGCTCAAATCCCTTGGCTGATGAGGTTTCTACACGCGCAGCAGTAAACAGGTCATTAAAGTATTGTTCATCCTCCGAATTGGCAAGTCTGGCGGTTTCAACCATTGAATTTTTTAAAGTTAATCACTAGATGTCTGCGCCGCAGTTAGGGCAAGCATCTTCAGCATCTATTGCTTTTTGACTTACAAGCGTAAAGCAGCTGGAGCATAGAACTTCGTCTTCCTTTTTAGAAACAAGTTCCTCGTCTACTCCTGACTCAGGTTTTGCCGGTGCTTCAGTTTCTTCTTCGTCATCATCAGCAGAGATTCGCTCTTGAAGTATTGCGCTCAGGTCAGCTTCAACTTCATCTGAATCCGCTTCCTCTTCCTCAGATTCTGCAACTTTCTCAAGTGACGTTGGTTCTTCAAAATCATCATCGTCCTCATCAAGTTCGCCCTCATCTTCCTCAAAGAGATCGTCGTCATCAGGCCCGTCAATAATTTCGTCACTTGGATCAGCATCATCCAAATCTATATCTTCGTTGTTTTCTTCCTCTTCAGAATTCTGATCAGCAGGCATCTTTCCTCACTATTTCACCTATCAACGGGACTATAGAGCCTATATGCCACATACACGTGTCATATGAAATTTTTTAGAACTTTCTACTTGTTTAAATTTCTTTTTTCTGCTGCTTTTCTTTCGCTTTGGAGTCGCTCTAGGTCAGTTTCATCAGTGTGATCGACAAATTTCATCATTTCTGCCACAACGTGGTGCCCTGCTTCTTCAGCAATTAAACGGTGCATCTCCTGCCCGACTTCCCGGTAGGAAGGATGCCCTTGTGGAGTCGTACGAAGCTCAATCATATGCATAGCTGAACGCGCATTGATATTCATATTAAAGCGGATTTTATACGCCAGGCTAACTGCGTAGGCGGCTTGATCTGGGAAATCATCTATCAAAAGATCATGTAGATTAGCTGACCTCTCCATCGCTTCTTCAAAAATCGGTCCCATTCCGGCAGCTTCAACTAATGGCGATCCAGTGTACCCATGGTACGGATTTAATTTTTGCCAATCCATAGTAAGCATGCGATGGCGTTGAAGGTCACGGAATGCACCATAATCAACAAGAACGTCAAATCTGTAGAAAGGTCTTTCTAAGGCTCTTCCAGGTTTGTGGCGTCTATTAGTTCTATCCCCCACGTAAGCTCGAACAATTGCCATGCGGTCTTCATAATTCATTTCAGAGACTCGTCGTTCAAGTTGCTCTTCCGGCATAGTCGAATGGGGGTACATCATTGCCGCAATCATTTTTGTTTCGCCCTCAGGGTCATAGTCCACTAGGCGCACCAATGGCGCAGTGTCAACGACAGAGCCTTCTGGGAATAGTGCGTCAACTACATCGGCTGTGTCTTCACGCGTCTCTTCAAGATAGCGACTCCAAACCACTCCCCTATCTTCTCTATCTACCCTCTCCAAGAAAGACGGTATAACTTTGCGGAGTTCACTTAACATTAGATCTGCGTAGTAGCGGGCTTCAGGTAAGGGGTGGGCTCGCATCCGCAACAGAAGCGCTTCATATGCCTGCCCAGTGCCGTATATGCCCACATTTGACAAAGATGCCGCAGGGAGAAGGCCTCTTAGAGCATCAAACGCCTTTGCTTTAACCGCTTGTCTATAAACGAAGTCACCATCATCTGGATGCTTAGGGAATTGAGATCGAACAAAGTCTTGCATTTGGGGGACTAGCGATGCGTAGGTATCGAATAATCTATCCATGTCGCCTACATATTTTGCCCCATAACCAGATTCCAATATTTCAGGATCACGATAATACCGGTATCTCCCACCGAATCGTGAATCATACGATATGTATCTAGTTGACTGTTCCAAGTAGCTCATGAGACGTCCCCACTCAAGTACTTTCGTCAAAAGATTTGATGCTTGCTCACAAGCAAGATGGACTCCCCCCAATTGAGCAACAGAATCATCACCGTATTCAAAGAAAATACGGTGATACAGTTTTTCTGCATGCTCCAAGCCTATGGTTGCATCGATACTTGCATCACCAGCAATATCGAGATCCCCGAGGAATTCCTCTAGGAATAACCGCCGTAAACTTTTAGGTGAGCGGCTATATCTCGCAAAGAGGGCCCCTTTGACCACTTCTGGTAAATTGACTAACGCAAAAACTGGTTGGTCTAAATTGGTAAAGTATCTTCGAAGCACATCAGCTTCTTCCTTTGACCACTCTTCAGCAACGTAAACGCTCACGACTCTTGAGATTACGCTGCAAATTGGTCGAACATGTGGAGGGTAGATGGATTAATTTGAAAAGCCAACAATTACTTCTATCGCATGCGGAATTACTTCTACAGAGAATGAGTTATGGCGTCCGATACTTTTGCTATCAAGAATGAGTTTCTTTGCCTTAGCAAAATCGTAAGTGAATGCTCTTCCCTTCTTAAGACGCAACTGAGGGTGCGGCAAATGATCACCAGATTCTATTTTTTTTCTGGCAATTACTGCCTGCCTGATATGAAGATCTGATTTTATTTCTTCCATGAGACCATCACCAGGATGTGCTTTAGGGGCATAACGATTCCCATTGCTGACCTGAGTGTTGACGATCCCTGTACTTGCCCACGGTCGAAATAAATTAAGGATTATGAAAGTAGAAGCAAAATAGAATAAATGATCTCCTGCTGATAGGCAGCCAATATCAATGCTGCATGAGGTAACAGTTGAATTTGCTGGGTAATCTAATGAGCTATTTCCACCAAGTGAAGTGAATAGGTTGCCACCAGTGATCCCGATAATAGATTCCCCGGCTTCGTACAATTCCGCTATTTGCCTATCAGAGTCAGCTATTTCCAGAGTACGTGGACGGCGAATTTCCTTGGTCCAGGTTTGAAGTAAATGATGAGAGTTAACTTTGGACATCTTCCGAAATTTTCATCATTCGCCGTTTTCTAATCCACCCATACAAAATAGACAATTCATAAAGTAGATACATAGGGACTGCTAATGCCAAAAGCGAAATAGGATCGCCGCTGGGAGTCAGCACTGCTACTACTACTACTATAATTACGACTGCATATCGCCATTGTCTTCGAAGCGTGACGTAACTTAGTATTCCTAGCCGTTGGAGGATTATGAGGATAATAGGCAGCTGAAAACCAAGTCCGAAAGCCAACATCATTTTGATAACAAACGAGATATAGGCTTTGGCTCTAAATTCTGTGATCAGATCCGTCCCTCCTACTGATACTAAAAAGTCCAGAGCTCTAGGAAGTGTTAGGAACGCCAATGTAGTACCAGCTACAAATAGGACAATGCCGCTACCGGTCAGAAGTAATCCCTGGCGACGTTCTCCTTTGTGTAATCCTGGGCTAACAAATTTCCAGAATTGCCAAAGCCAGACTGGTACAGCCAAAGCAAGACCTGCGTATACTGAAACCATAAATCTGGTATTTAATCCTTCAAGTGGCTCGTCAACGCGAAGAGTGCAGTCAGTTCCTAAAGTCTCGCAATAGGGGTCAAGGATAAAATTTATAATTTCTGGGTATAAGAGCCACCCGGCAATTGCACCTATCAATACTGCAATTAAGCTGCGAATTACTCGGATTCGGAGCTCCGTTAAATGCTCTAGTACACCCATTCTTCCCATCGGGTTCGTTTTATTCGCTTTCATTCTCATCAAGGTTGATAGGAATTGTTGAGAAGCCGTCCTTCTCTTTCTCGCTTGCATCAATTAATGCATGGCCCTTTTCGCGGGCCAGTTCTTCAATTGGCTCATCGAATGATCGTTTCATTTCATCTTGAAAACTTGTGCTCATTTGACGAACAGACGACGTAATCTTGCCCATAGTTCTTGCTACTTCTGGAAGTTTCTTAGGTCCTATAAAAATTAAGATAACTAAAAAAATTACAAGGAGTTCGCCTCCGCCAATGTTAAACACACCTAAAGAGTACCTATAACTATGGTATTAGACGCAACCTTTAAAGAACTAAAGAAGTTTTAGGCTACCCAGCGGCCATATTCTTATGAAAGCGCGTCCAACGACATTATCTTCATGAACAGGTCCGAAATATCGTGAATCTCTTGATCCAGACCGGTTATCTCCTAATACGAAGACATGGTTATTTGGTATTAAACAAGCTGTTTCTGTAGATTGCTCGCACTTGCTGAATTCAACGAAACCAGTTGTCGTCACACCATCAGCCAAGTAAGGCTCTTGAAGGAGTTTTCTTTCAGTTTCCCCAGTTTCTTTAATGAATATTTGTCCATCAAATATTTCTATCCACTCTCCTTCTAACGCAATTACCCTCTTAATTAAGTCTGATTTAGCCTCATTTACGTTATCTTGTTTCTGAAATACGATTAGGTCGCCTCGACTGATGTCTCCGAATTCATAACTGAGTTTGTTAACCAAAACACGGTCGCCTATTTGCAACGTAGGAGTCATTGACGATGAGGGAATGTAATAGGCTTGCATCAAAAATGTTTTTATTAAAAATGCTACGAGTAATGCTCCGACAATCACTGCAAGCCATTCAAGTGCACTCTTGTTATTTTTTTCTTCAAGCTCAGGTTTCGATGTAACTACGGACTCAAACTCAGGTGACTCGTCGGGATAAGGAGATATATTGCCAGTTTTTACTACATCTGCATTCTGCAACTGGGTAGTGTCGGCAGTTTCAGATCTCGGCTGACTTCCTTCTGTAGGAGTAAATTTTGGTGACGTTTCATAAGATTTTTCGATTGCACGTGACAGAACATCATCTACCCAATTTGGGTCATCTTCATTATGCGTTCTGTCAGATTCCATAGCTTAGCTTTCGTAACGATTCAGGATTCTACCAATCAAAGAATTAAAGTCATTAAGCGACTCGGAAATTGTCGCCGTAGTTTTAACAACTTTAGTTTCCGCGTTTAATCGAAGAAGTAACCGCCCTAACCATGTTCCGCTCGAGACAGGCAATGTGACCAGCAGGTGATCATTTCCTTCCTCCTCGACATTAGTCGTAGGGTACTTAGCAATTATCCACTCATCTTCTCGATTGATTAACAATGTTGCGGATTCACTGTCCGAGAACGAGAATTCCAACTCCCCCACCTTCGCCATATCTGTATAGGTTTCAGATTCAGTATGAATAGGGTCAATAGCCTCAGACAAAATGTCTACTTCAACAATTCTGTCCAGTCGGAAAGTTCTGTGGCCTTCGGCTAGTTCACAGTATGCGTCAAGATAGTGATAGCGATCGCTTAAGTTAAATCCGATAGGATGCACAACGCGTTGAGTGTTCTTGTCGGTATTGAAAGAGTAGTAGGAAATTTTAATTTTACTGCCTAATTCTATACCATTTTGAATGGACTGATATACGCCACTATTTGGTATACCGGTATCTAGTTCAATATTTTTATGCTCCAAACTTACAGAGGCGGACAATTTCTTTAAAGCCACATTTAATAGAGACGACGTCGTATCGCTATCAGGGCTGTCTTTAATCAAGTTCAATAACATTTTTCCTTTAATCAGCAGAGAGAATGCTTCGCTTGGCTTCAGCCTTAAAGGTTTTGCTAGAAATTGTGCTTGATTTATCCATACTTCCCCCTCATAGAGATTTATTTCAATTAAGTCTCCCGGTGTATGTGGATGAGGTCCAACAAAAAATAGTACTTTTGTAAGGTCGTTGATCAACGTTTCCTCTGGATATTGAAACCGATTCGCTAGTTCTTCAATAGAAGCTCCATTATTATGGATAAGCCATGGAACCATGGAAATCAGTCGTTCAAGCCTTTCAGATGATTTCATCATTTGTGAGTTTCCCATGTGGCTTGAAGCATTTGTAAATGTTTGACTAATTGTTGACGAAGTATTGGTGGCTCCAAGATTTCAGCGTGATCGAGAAGTAGAAGTACTCGATCAATGAAGATGTCGTAATTCAGAACTACGAATTTAGCTAGGCCGGAACCATCGGGTTCGAGATCCACATCAACATCAAGATTCTGTTCAACCCAAGGAATATAAGAACTGTCAATTCTCAATAGTGCAGTTACTGGTTCATCGTCGCCATAGGTAAACGACAGCAAATTTGCGCCTTTAACTTCATCAGGGACAGAGAACTCCTGGGTGAAGGGACTCACTTTTATACCAGACATACGGTCTGCCCTAAACGACTTAGTAGCATTGTCTTCCAAAACATTTCCAGTTAAATACCATTTTTCACCAGCGAATTGAAGTACATAAGGCTCAAGAACCCGTGGTTTATCACGGTATATAAATTCAATCCTGCTTTTTTTTGTCAGAGCCTCAAACAACGTAGGTACAACCTGCTCAGTGCTTACGCGTAAATGTGATTTCTCAGACGCAAGAGTTTCCGTTCCAAGTCCTTCTTGATATCCGCCTAGTTTCCGCAATGCCTCTTCATCAGTCATGTCCTTGAGAAGATGCACACTATTAGCTGCATAATTTAATGCTGCTAATTCCTGTTCAGTTAAATCCAAATCGGGCAGATAATAGTCAGCGTTCTCAACATAATATGATTCCGTATCCTTAGTAGAATCGCCAACTGATAGAACCGTAATTGGTACTCCCATGTTTTTGAGTTCTTTTTTATCTTCTGAGAAGCGTTTTCTAAAAGCAGCTAAATCATCCGGATACATCCCGACTTTGTTTCGTAATTCCTGAGCCGTTCTTGGGGATTCAGCATTCAGTAGTTCAGCAAGTAATTTTAACTGTCTTTCTAACTTGGTTGAAGCCATAATTAACCATACACCCTGAAACTACATTGACTTAGCTAGAGATTTTCTATCAATTTTTCAACACGCTCATCTGTCGAAGCAAATGGGTCTTTACACAAAACAGTTCGTTGAGCTTGGTCATTGAGCTTTAGATGAACCCAATCAACTGTGTAATCCCGGTTCTTCTCTTTCGCTTTCCTTATGAAATCTCCTCGCAATTTAGCTCTAGTTGTTTGAGGGGCGTACTCAACTGCATAACGAATATCCTCATCGCTACAGATCCGTTCAACCATTCCATTGGATTGCAACAAGTAATAAAGACCCCTATCTCGGTTCACGTCATGGAACTGGAGGTCCATTAAAGCTACTTTTGGATCTGATAATTCTAAATTATTGTTACTTCGGTACCTGTCTATAAGATGGAATTTGGTAACCCAATCGCATTCACGGTGGAGCGAGAGTGGGTCACGCCCTAAACCAGTAATGCAATGTTCCCACATCTCTAATGCTTGTTTCTCTTCAGGAGAAAGTTCCCTTCTCTCAGAGAATTTCAGTGCCTTATCAAGAAATTCTGATTGTATATCAAGGGCACTAAGTTCCCTGCCATTAGCTAACCGAACTTTACGTTTGCAAGTAAAGTCATGGCTAATTTCTCTAATAGCTCTAATAGGATTTTCTAACGTCATATCTCCTAGAACAACTGTTCTTTCTTCAAGCATCCTCAAAACCAGCGAAGCAGCGCCGACTTTTAGAAAAGATGCGTATTCATTCATATTCGAATCACCAACTATTACATGAAGGCGGCGGTATTTTTCAGCATCCGCATGTGGTTCATCTCTCGTGTTTATTATTGGACGGCTCCGTGTAGTCGCGCTTGAAATGCCTTCCCAGATGTGTTCGGCACGTTGACTTATACAAAACGTTGCTCCCCTGCCAGTTTGAAGGACTTTTCCTGCCCCAGAATATATTTGACGACTAACGAAAAAAGGAATCAGAACTTCGTCATAGCTAGAAACATCCTCATTACGCGTCGTGCAGTAATTCTCATGAGAACCATACGAATTTCCGGCAGAATCAGTATTGTTCTTGAATAGGTACAGGGATCCGTTGATTCCTTCTTCTCGTAAACGATTTTCTGCGTTGTTAAGTAATTGTTCAAGTATCCTTTCTCCAGCTTTGTCATGAGCTACGACATCATAAATAGAGTCACATTCTGGTGTCGCATATTCCGGATGAGAACCGACATCTAGATACAGTCGGGATCCATTCTCAAGGAAGACGTTACTACTTCTCCCCCATGCGACAACGCGCCGGAACATATAGCGAGCGACCTCATCTGGACTTAGGCGCCGTTGCCCAGTGTTAGAGACGCAAGTAACTCCATATTCGCTTTCTATTCCAAAAATTCTTCTATCCATATGTCACCTACGAACAAGCTAGTAAAGAAACGACTTGAAGAGAAAGATAGACAGATTTTAAGACAAAAGTCCGGCTAGCTCATCGCCACTGATTCTTCTGAAAGCTCTTCGTCCATTTGCAATAGATAATTCAGCTACTTCAAGGTCATTAGGTTCAAGGTCACGCTCATCACCGGAAAGAGCATTAACCGCAAGCTGAACTGCTTTAGTTAAAGTTAAATTAGGTTTATAGAGTGGCGAAAAGCGCTCAAGAATAACTTCGGTTTCACCGCCGAGTACTGCGTATTCTGTTTCGTCTTTAACAGTTCCGTCGTAGAGAATATGGAACATTTGCGGTTGAATATCATCTTCCTTATGTGATATCTCTGCCACAAGAATTTCTACTTCCATCGGCTTCATTTCGTGTGTAAAAATTTGACCTAACATTTGTGCGTATTGATTAGCCAAGTTTCGAGCATCTACATCTTCTCGACTAAAGGAATAACCTTTTAAATCTGCGTGTCTAACGCCTGCTATACGTAACTGATCAAATTCGTTGTATTTGCCAACTCCAGCGAAGGCCATTCGGTCGTATATTTCGCTAACTTTGTGCAAAGTATTAGATGGGTTTTCTGCAACGATAAGTACACCCCTTTTGAAACTTAATGCGATAAGAGCTCTTCCACGGGCTATGCCTTTACGCGCATAGTCAGCGCGGTCTTCCATCATCTGTTCTGGTGATACATAAAATGGCATGCTCATCTATGATCCCCCATTCCGAGCGGTCCGGGTATCTATTATTTCCATAAATGTTGCGACTACAACATCCTGATCTACTTCTTCGTATCCATTTACATCAATCGTCGTGATCGTCGGAAAGACAGCTCTTATTAGGTCAGGGCCACCAGTTGCCGAATCTTCATCTGATGCTTCGAAAATTGCATTAGCAGCAAGAATGACCGCATCGGTTCTCTTCAATTGGTCTTCAAATCCCATTTTAATGACAGTAGTTGCGTGAAGACTTCCTGATCCGGTAGTTGCAAATGATGCTTCTTCAAAACGTCCGCCAGTAACGTCATATTGGAAAATACGCCCATCATCCTGTCGTAAGTCATAGCCAGCAAATATAGGCACGACTGCTAGTCCTTGCATGGCAGCAGGTAAGTTCTGTCTGATCATGAGCCCAAGCTGATTTGCTTTCCCTTCTAAGCTAAGGGATTTGCCTTCAACTTTTTCGTAATGTTCTAGCTGAAGCTGAAATAATTTAACCATTTCAATAGCTGGGCCAGCAGCACCAGAGATCGCTACACCTGAGTGTGAATCAGATTGAAAGACTTTCTCCATCGCACGAAAGCTTATGTGGTGACCACTAGTTGCCCGCCGGTCACCGGCAAGCACGACACCGTCTCTGTATTTAATAGCTACACATGTTGTTCCATGTGGAAGCTTCTCAATAATCTCATGGTTGTTTATAGCGGGAATGCCAAACCGGTCAATCAACGCGGCAAAATCAGGTCCTGGATCATTATCTGGCGAAAATCGTGGCAAAGTCACACATCAATCGTACCTGCAATGGTTACGACTCCGCTACTGTCCGCCTTTCTGGACGTAAGATTTTACGAATTCTTCTGCATTTGACTCAAGAACCGAATCAATTTCATCCAAGATACTATCTAGTTCGCTAGCCAACTCTGAATTAATGTCACTGGAATTCGTCTCAAGAGATAGTTCTGCTGCATCAACTTCAGAATCTGATCCTAGATCAGTGTCCTTTTCGTTTTCTGAATATTCTTGTTCTGCCATTACAACTCCTAACAATACCCTACTTGCCTGTTTGAAAATTGTCAGTCTTTAATCAAGTTCTAACGCATCAATCAGGTCCATAGGGGTATCTGAATTCCTTATCAGGTCATCAACAGCAGCGGCTGACCCGTGCATTGGCTCTAGGATCGGGATGCGTCTCAATTGGCTATCATCAAGTTTGAACACAATAGAATCCCAGTTCGCTGACACTATTGATTCAGGCCATTTCTGAAGGCATGCTCCTCGGAAATAAGCACGAGTCGAAACAGGAGGGTTTGCAACTCCAGACCGAGCCTCTTCAGTAGTTACTATTTTTTCGAGGCCTAATTTATCTGTGATGCTTTTGCCTTTACGGATGTCGTGGTATTGAACCGCTAATGATCTAATGCGATAGTCGGAAAATGAAATACCTTTCCGTTCTGCGTACTTCTCTAAAAGCAGTCTTTTCGCTACCCAATCAATTTCACGATGCAATGTATATGGATCGGTTTCAAGACCGGTGAGAACGCGTTCCCAGAGAGTTACCACAGAGTGGGCAACAGGACCACCGGTGAACTCGTCACCTCCATTTTCGATATATTCCTTGGCTTTATTGAAAATATCCCATTGAATTTCTAAAGCTGTAACGGTTGAGCCATCTCTAAGTTTTAGAGGTAGTCGTAAAGATAAATCATGCGATACTTGTCTCATCGATGCGATGGGATTATCAAAAATCCATCGTTTAGAAAAATAATTGTCTTCGACCATAGCTAAAAGAATCGCAGTGGACCCCACCTTTAAGAATGTTGCTGTTTCACTCATGTTCGCGTCTCCGCAAATAACGTGTAGCCGGCGGTACTTTGTAGCATCAGCGTGGGGTTCGTCTCTAGTATTTATAATCGGACGTTTTAGAGTCGTTTCTAAACCTACTTCTTCTTCAAAGAAATCGGCCCGTTGCGTAATTTGATAAGGGATAGATTCTGGGTCTACTCCAGGTATTTCACAACCAACTTTCCCAGAGCCTGTATATAACTGTCGCGTTACAAAATGTGCCGTTGCATGTGAAACGATTTCTCCGAAAGGTGTGTTCCTATCCATCAAATAGTTCTCATGGCATCCATAAGAATTTCCTTTACCATCAGAATTGTCCTTATACACAACAATTTCTTCGTCATCTGAAAGGGTCTCGTTTACATATGTCATGGCTTTTTGTAATATGAATTCGCCACTTTTGTCATAACGTGTGACTTCCAATGCATTCGCGCATTCAGGAGTTGAGAGTTCAGGGTGGGCATGATCAACGTAGAATCGTGCCCCGTTAGTCAAGACTGCGTTTACTAAGTGTGACTCCACGATAGGTGGCATAGAACCGATTGGAGCGATCCCACGAGCATCGTTCCCCGGCGTTTCGTCTTGAAAGTCCCAATGCACTGATGCGGCGACTCCTGTGTCCTCAGCGATTTTGTAGTGTTGAGCATAAGCGTTAACCAAAATAGATGATGCGTATACTGGATTCTGTTCGTAGACACCATGCTGGATAATCGAATACTCAGTTTCAATGCCGCAGATTTTTGGAATTGCCATTAGCTAGAGGTATTGTCCTGAAGCATTTTGTTTTGATTCAGGTGAAGGTTCAGCGTTTAATAACGTTCTAATGTACGTAATTCTTTCACCTTTTTTGCCTGATATTTTTGCCCAATCGTCAGGGTTGGTTGTATTTGGAAGGTCTTCTTGTTCGTTAAACTCTTCCCTAATAGATCCTAGAAGGTCATCAAGGACGATTCCTTTTTCAGATGTCTCTATGTATCTTTTAATCGCTGATTTTTTGGCCCGACGAACGATATTCTCAATCATTGCACCAGAAGCAAAATCTTTGAAGAACATCGTTTGCTTATCTCCATTCTGGTAAGTGACTTCCAGGAACTCATTTCGTTCTTCCATGGCGTACATTTCATCAACTGTTTTTTCAATCATCACTCGAACGGCTTTATCTAGGTCTCCTCCACCGAGCTCGTCAGTAGCAGATGTGGCTATCGGTAAATCAACTGTTAAATATTGCGAGAATATCGAAATTGCAGCATCCTGATTTGGCCTATCTATCCGTATTTTGATGTCCAACCGGCCAGGTCGAAGAATCGCTGGGTCTATCAAGTCTTCTCTGTTCGATGCACCAATCACGATCACGTTTGTAAGAGATTCGACCCCATCTAATTCAGCTAATAGCTGCGGCACAATAGTTGATTCCATGTCTGAACTTATTCCGCTTCCGCGAATTCGGTATAGGGATTCCATTTCGTCAAAGAAAACAATGACTGGCCAACCCTCTTTAGATTTTTCTCGTGCTTGTTCAAAAATTAACCGAATTTGACGTTCCGTTTCGCCAACGAATTTATTTAGAAGTTCAGGGCCTTTTATGTTGAAAAAATAGCTTTTCTTCATACCAGAATTAAATTCTGTGTTCACTTTTTCAGCCAAAGAGTTAGCAATCGCTTTTGCGATTAGAGTCTTCCCGCATCCCGGAGGCCCATAGAGCAAGATACCTTTGGGTGACGGTAGTTTGTGTTCTTCGTACAATTCTGGGTGTAGAAATGGGAGTTCAACAGCATCACAGATTTGTTGAATCTGCTCATCTAGACCTCCGATACCTGCATACGTGATATCTGGTACTTCATATAGTAAGTGCTGTTGAAATTCTGGACGTGCAATTTCTTCAATCAATAGATTCGTCTTATTCGCTGAAAGCATGGTTGAGCCGACTTTTAGGTCATCTTTATCCAACGAGGATGCAAGATGCATGACGTATTCTTGATCTGCTCTTCCTTTTACTAAAGCTCGTTTACCGTCGTCAAGTATTTCGATTAGTGTGACAATTTCTCCGCTACTGTCGATTGGCCGTTGAAGAACAACGTTTAGGGATTCATTTAAGGCAACTTCTTGCCCTTGCGCCAAAGTTGCGGGGTCAATATCTGGGTGAATATTGACTCTTAATTTTCTTCCAGCAGAGTCGACATCTACAGTTCCGTCACTATTCACCCCAAGGAAAGTTCCGTAACCCACGGGTGGTTGGCTTAATTTTTCAACTTCGATTTTTAAATTGGCTATTTGGTCCCGAGTGTCTGTTAATAGTTGGGTTAATTTTTCATTTTCTCCAGCAGCCTTTTTAAGCAATAATTTAGCTTCTTTTAAGCGACTCTCTAACAATGCAATTCGTTTCGGCGCTAAAGAATTTGATTCTGCAAGCTTAGTGTTGCGCTCTCTTAGAGAATCTATGTGGGCGCGCAATGAAGTTACTTGTTCTTCAGTTTCGCTAAGTAACTTTCGTAAATTTGCATCACTCATATATTTATCGTAGAAGCCTATACCATCAATGCCACTGGAAGAACCGCACATAGGATTAAAATAATTTTATTTTTCAGACTTCTTTCAAAAAGTGTTTTAACATCCACACATTTCTTATACCATTTGGTCATAATATTCATTGGAGTCTAGTGAAGAAGGTTATATGAAAGTTTGGATAGATCAGGATCTTTGCACTGGTGACGGGCTATGCGAAGAAATCGCCCCTGACGTCTTTACACTTCTTGATGATGGCTTAGCTTACGTCAAAGAAGGAGATACGATTTATGCTGAACCTGGTGGCCCAGATGGTTTAGCAGTCGTAGCTGAAGGTCAGGAAGAAGCGACTATAGAGTCAGCTGAAGAATGCCCTGGAGAGTGTATATATCTTGAGGTATAACAGGTTTATTGCTATCCAATAAACCTTGCTGATGTTATAAACCCTGTATGGGCAACCATCCTGTGGTCGGGTCGAACAGCTTGACCTTCTACGTGCCAAGTGCGCCTTAAAATTTCCGTCGTTTCCATCATCACAAAATGATCTGTTTCTAGCCTTTGTCTAAGTTTCGCGACTTGGGTAATGCTTGGCGTATAAGCGACGAATACTCCTCCGGATTTTAAAGTATCTGGAATATGGTCAACTACTTTCCATGGCTCTGGTAAGTCAAGAATTATTCGGTCAAAATTCGAATCGTTAAACCCTTCATATGCGTCACTTAAATTTACAGAATACCTACTGCCTATTTCTTCTCCATAAAAGTTAGTCACATTCTTAATCGCCCTTTGGGCGAAATCTTCTCGCAGTTCGTAGCCTGTTACTTTTGCTCCGCACCTAAGAAGAGCTATCGATAATGCGCCGGATCCCACCCCAGATTCCAAAACATGATGGTGACTTCCTACATCTGCAGTAACAAGAATATGTCCTAAATCCTTTGGATAAATGATTTGTGCCGATCTGGGCATTTTAAGCACAACATCTGCCATAGTGGGGCGGATCGCTAGATATTCCATACCCCCTGTAGATTTTATATGGATACCATCTTCGCCGCCGATAAGTTCATTGTGAGGGATATACCCTGCATGTGAATGGAATTCCTTTCCAGGCTCCAAAGTAAGTAGGTAACGTCGATCCTTTGAATCGACCAATAAAACTAAATCACCAGTTTGGAGAAATCCTGCGTTTTTACTCACTACTCTTTTCCTGACTGTCAGCAATTTGTTTTCCCATTTTCAAAATTGCTTTAGCTGAGGGTTTGAATAGATATTTCCGCACTTTTGGAAATAGTTGAATTTCTATTAATGCCCCTTGTTTACTTGAGGATTCTCTCTTAGTAACTTTTTTAAGCCAAAACCCCACTAACGCTGCTATGGATGGTGACGCTTTTTTAGCAATAGACATAACACCAGGGATGGTGTTTAGCTCTTTGCTTATTTCTAATAGTTTTGCCTCTATATCTGAGGGCGTAATTTCATTCATCCTATTTATGTTTTCTAATATTTTGGAAAAGCACCAAACCAAGTGCAAGTAAGCATAACGCTGTTATGCAATAGGGTGCGAATGATAAGCGGTCATCAAAAACTTGAATTTTGTCTTGTAGAAGCCTCAGAATCCCTAGAGAAAGATAGAGAACTCCGATAAAAATAAATACAGAACCGAATAGTCCAAGGAGTGTCCACTTAAGCAAAGCTGATAATGGGTGTTGAATCTCCTGTTTCGCGTAAGCTAATACCAGTTTCTTAAACTCAGTTAATTTCTCTGATAGCAAATCACTATCTGACTTCGTAAACATAGGCCTCTAATTTTCACGGTATCGGTAAATATTGCTTTTCGGTAGTAGTTGAATTCAATTATTGATCATTCATTCGCATTTCGATAAGGCCTTCTAGCATTTCCCGTTCATCAGTAATCATTTCTAGGAGAAGCATTCCCCGTTGTGCTTCTGATTCGCATTCCAGGAGCTTGTATCGATTCATCTGCCCTAAAGGTGAAAGGTCGCATAATTGGTAAAGGTTTAGTGAGCCAAATTGTTCTTGATCAGGTGGTTTAGAGCCTATTTTCTGTAATTGATAGATAAGTGAATAGCATTTTTGTAGTTCGTAGGTAATTTCTAGCATGGCTTTTGACTCAAACTTTATCTGAATATGATCTTCTACTTGTGAAATTCTGGCAATCGGATATTTTACTTCAGGTAGCCATTCCTCAATTACAATTTTTTGAATCCCACGAACTTCAATACGTAACTCGTTCACACCTAGTCGTTGCAATTGAACTACTTCACATAAAGTTCCAGTGCCGAATCTTGCATCTCCACCTCCGACCTCATGCCCTTTCTCAATTAAACAACTTCCGAAGATGGACTCGGAGGTCGCGATATCGTTGACCAATTGCAAATAACGATTTTCAAATACACGTAACTCAAATCTTTGATTTGGGAAAATAACAGTCCCCAAAGGGAACATAGGCAACGAATTCATTTCAGGATGAAGGATTTTGAAGTGGGCCAAGTTCATCAAGTGGCTGCCCACCAGTGAACTCAGATATAGCATTCGCTATCCCCTCAATAAACGAATCTATTGTCTGTTCAAAATTTTCTTCGTCTGCAGCCCTATTCGCTATGAAGGATACAGCTAAATCGGTACCTGAATTCGTAGTAATGTATCCGGCAATCGCTGCATTCTCTTCTGTTCCTGTTGCATGAGCTTCTAGCTTTCCGTCAAACTGGGTACCTATAAATTTCTCTGCGACAATTCCTTCAACTCCGGCAAGTGGTAGGGCTTCCCTCAAAACATCCTTAGTGTTCGAGTCCATGAGAATAGAGTTGATCAAGCTGCACGTAATTTGATTTTCGGGGCTTAACCCAGATCCATCGAACAATAAAAGCCCGGAATTATCTATGCCTGCACCGTTAATAATTTCAGGAATAGACACAAGACCGGCACCAGTTGAGCCTTGCCCTTGCCTAGAGTATCCGATTTCTTTCAAGAGCATTTCAGCTGTCACGATGTCATCATTTGTGAGCATTTGTTTAACAATTAAGTCCATAGTTGGCGATTTAATTGAAAGTAGCTCTATTAAATCTTCGAGTAGAGCCCCATTTGACTCTTTCGCTGCTTGAAGAATTACTACATTCCTAGCTTCAAGAAGGTCATCAAAACTTGCTGCGAACCGTTTAGCAGGATTAGCACTAGGAGTTAAAGCTGGTGGGTCCTCCACATTGCGTTGTGATGAGTAATTTTGTTTAAGCCCGTCGTATCCACCATCAAGAAGAGCCGCGCTCAGCGAACCTGTTCGAGAAGATTCCTTTAGTTCAGCAGACCAACCTGGTACGGTTCTTTCTTCGTCATACCTGCTCTCATCAACGACTACAGCACCCTGTATGAAGAGAATATTCATGCCAACAGTTAAATCTGCTAGTTCGTCAGCGTTCGTTCTAATCTGACTATAGGTTTCAGGAAGTAACGTTGCATACGAGTCAGTTCGTAGCAACGGATCACCACTACCGAAAATGAAAAGGTCGCTAGTTCGCAAAAGGCCATCAGGTTCAGTCTCCCTAACGGCAGCGATGATAGTTTCATACTGATATTCATTTCCCATTTGTTTGATAGCAGAGTAAGCCGTTAATAGCTTTTGAGTTCCTCCTGGAACAAGCGGAATCTTGACTTGATGCTCATATATTCTCTCAGTAGGGGAACTTATGGTTAAACAACTTGAATCTGGTAATGCGTTTACAAGGTTAGCTATCTCCTGCTCCAGTTTCTGATTTGCTAGAGGCGATGTGAGCAATTTCGGTGCACGTCGTAAAGAAAACACTGGCGTCAGGAGATCTGATGATGGGTCGCTCAATGCAACCTCATCAATTGGATCGTATCCAAAGTTATCCTTAATGTTGAGAAGTCCGATAAGGAGAGCTAACACAAAGACTGGAAGAATTAAACGTTGAAGTAAGCGAACCACATCTGAAGTTTACTTCTATTCTTCAGTGGTAACTATTCATCTAAATCATCTATCTTGTGCTTCTGCAAAATTGACTAGTCGAGATAAACATTGCACTGCTTTATCGGGTGAGTCGTAACAAAGAAATCCATGGTCTCGAAGAGTCTTTGGGCCTGCATTATTTGGATCGGCAATAGATAATTCTGATGACACAAGCACAGGTTTACGATATTTATGCGTCGCAGCAATTATTGACTCGGCGTATCGTTGCTCTTGAGACGTGTGGAAATTAGCCATTCTCTCTGTTCCTTCATTTGCATAAGGACTTTCAAAATAACTTCGCGCTACATTTCCCTGAATTCCTAAACCTAAAAATATGAGTGAGTCCACACTTTCATGCTCTAGAAGTACAGAAAGGAGATCTGGGATCGTATCCCGAGTTTCTCCACCAGCTAAGTCCACTGGGTTATTTTTACTCCACCGCGGTGGGAGTAAGGAGTCGATTAGGGCCTTTAAATTATCCGGCAATTCGAGCAATTCTAAGTTCGTGCCAGAGATCGCATCAGCTGTTAAGACACCCCAACCACCTGCAGTAGTCATAACCACTACATTGTTTCCTTTCGGTAAAGGTTGTGTTGAGAAAGTCGCTGCTAAATTAAATGCGCTTTCAACCCCGTTCACTAAGAAAGCCCCTGCTTGTCTAACTATCGCAGCAAAAATTAAGAAATCCGATGCTAAAGAGCCCGTATGGCTAGCCGCTGCGATAGCCCCACTTTCAGTTGAGCCGCCGCGTATGATGATGACAGGTTTCTTGCATGCGAGAGATTTAAGCGACTCGTAAAAACGCCGCCCATCTGGAATACCTTCAACGTAGATGACCGCTACCGCTGTTTCTGAATCGTACAAAAAGTAATCTAAGTAGTCGGATAAGTTAATCTGGCCTTGATTTCCAACTGAGATTGCACGAGCTATTCCTATATTTGAAAGCCGAGATAGATTCATCAATGCGGAAAGAATATTTCCTGATTGACTTGCTATTGATATATGTCCTCTAGGTGGATATGGAGACACAATTTGTGAGCAAAGATTTACCGGTGTGGAAACAAGGCCCTGACCATTAGGGCCAGCGATAATAATGCCACACTCTTCAGCTTTAGCTACCAATTGTTTTTCTAAAGCTTCACCATTCTCACCTGTTTCTTTAAATCCGCCAGAGACCACGAATGCACTTGTAATTCCTATTTTCGCTAGTTCAGGTAAAGCATCCATTATCTGATTCGGAGAAATACAAATCATCGCGAAATCAGCCACTCCAGGTGGCACATCTTGTATTCGTTCAAGGGTTTGCATTCCCAGAATTTCCGGCTTGTTCGGGTTAGTGGCAAAAACTGGCCCATCGAATCCTGAACTAAGGATATTGTGCAGAGCAACAAACCCGAATTTACCTGGATGAGTTGATGCACCGACTACTACTACGCCTTTGGGATTAAATAATGCATCAATGCGCTCTACGTCAATCATGATTTCACCACAAGTGCGTCTACAGCAATGGGTTTACTATCTGAGATAATTATTGGATTCACATCTATTGAAATAATATCCGGGTTCGCAAGCCCGCATTCTGAGATTGCTAGCAGCGCATCTACTAGATGCTCGATAGATATCTCCCCTTCTCCTCTGAAAGGGCCCAGAAGCGAATTTGCCTTAATTTCATTTATCATGCTTTCTAGATCACGGCGTTCGCATGGAACAAGCCGAAAGTTTACGTCAGAAAGAATCTCCGTAAATATTCCACCGAGGCCAAACATGATAACTGGCCCAAAGACATCGTCTATGTGGTAGCCAGCTATAAACTCCCGTTTGCCTTGTATTTGTTCACAAATTAAAAATTCATTATTGCCTGCGCCTATATCTTCTAAATCTCTCATGGCTATTTTAAGTTCATCTGAATTCTGAAGGTTTAATCTAATTCCATTTAATTCGGTCTTATGTTGAATCTTTGCACCTGAGAGTTTCGCAACGACTGGATATCCTAAGGATTCAGCTGCCTTTACTGCCTCATTTGCATTCGCAACTAAGAACTCGTTCGTTATTTGAAGTCCGTGTTCGTGCAGTAGTTTTTTGCTGTCGAACTCAGATATCGAAGTCATACTTTAACGATATCGCTAAAGCAATAGCATCAATGTCCGGTTATGCCTTATTTGCAACCTCCTGATAATCTAATGCACTAAGGAGCTTGTCCATGCAGATTCTCGCAGCGCTTTTCATAGATGATATTTCAATGCGGCAAACTCCAGATGCCCTGACCAGACTTGACCTTTCCGGAGTTCAATTTACGACAAAAGTCTCTGATAGTTTTCCTTTGCAACTTTCTCCACATCTTGTTGTCTTAATTCACAGCGAACCAAATGGAACCGGCTCCGGCGTTCTTGAAGTCACCTACCATCTGGGCGACAAAGAAATTGCGAGAAATGTGCAGCCTTTAGAGATTGAACCTGGGTTATTTGCTTATCGGTTGATTAGAGCAGAATTAGAGTTAGATGAGCCTTGCAAAATTTATGCTAAATGTCGTATAGATAAAGCCGATCCAATTGCAGTTCCATACACAATTGAGAATTCCCCTTGATCCAGTATTTGATTTTTCGGATATGACGGCTTTCTCAGTTTGGCCACGTTAATGTAGACACGTTGAGAGGGAGAGAGATGAACGTGAATGATGTAGATCCGCAACTTGAGGCTTTGGCCATAAATACAATTCGCTGCATAGCGATGGATGCACCCCATAAAGCAAAATCTGGCCATCAAGGGACAGCTATGGCTTTAGCACCTCTAGCGCACGTTTTGTTTACCAGAGTGATGCGTTATAGCGCGAAATATCCCGACTGGGCGAACCGTGATCGCTTCATTCTAAGTGCTGGCCATGCTTCCATACTTCAATACGCAATGCTCTATTTGACTGGATTTGGATTGACCATTGATGACCTCCGGGATTTCCGACAATGGGATAGCCTGACTCCTGGCCACCCAGAGGTCGGTCACACAACAGGAGTCGAGGTAACAACTGGCCCACTAGGTCAAGGATTTGCGAATGCGGTAGGAATGGCAATTTCTGAGCGATGGATGAGAGAGCAATATGGTACTGAAAAGATAGATCACCGGATTTACGCTATCTGCGGAGATGGTGACTTATCTGAAGGCATCAGCCATGAGGCAGCTTCACTCGCAGGTCAACAGAAACTGGGCCGGCTTATCTGCATCTATGATGACAACCACATAACGATCGATGGACCAACTGAACTTTCCTTAAAAGATAATGCTGCTAAAAGATTTGAGGCTTATGGGTGGCATGTCATAGATATTGGTGAATCGGGAGAAGATCTAGATGCGATCGAAGCTGCACTCCAACGGGCTAGAGAAAACGAAGACGCACCTTCTTTGGTAATTATTCGGACCCACATCGGCTATCCATCACCAACACTTGTTGACAGTCCTAGCGCCCATGGGTACGCATTTAAGGACTCAGAAATCGCGGATGCAAAAAACGTTATGGGGTTCCCTTCAGATGAACCATTCTTCATCCCCGAAGAAGTCCTTGGTTTCTACCAAGCTGCAGGAGGCAGATACGACGGCGAAGCCGCCGGTTCCGTGTGGACACCCGAGTCTGAACTTGGCAACTGGAACCTCAATGAGATTCAAAATCAGTACGAATCGCAAGTTGGAGATACAGTAGCAACACGCGTGGCGAGCGGAGTATGTTTAAACGAAATATCTTCTAATCTTGCTGTTATCGCCGGTGGTGCTGATCTAACCGGCAATACCGGTACAGCCCTAAAAGAAAATTCGATTCTCTCACCCGAGAATCCTGCTGGAAAACAGTTATTTTATGGTGTTAGAGAACATGCAATGGGTGCAATCATGAATGGGATTGCGTTACATGGAGGAATAGTACCGATAGGAGGTACTTTCTTGGTTTTCAGCGATTATATGCGTCCTGCGATACGATTAGCTGCATTAACTCAAGCGAAAGTAATTTATTCGTTCACCCATGATTCTGTTGGAGTCGGTGAAGATGGTCCAACCCATCAGCCAATAGAACAAATTATGTCTCTAAGAGCTATTCCAGGATTGACAGTCATCAGACCCGCAGATGCGAAGGAAACTGTTGCAGCTTGGATAACAGCATTACAGAATGATGGGCCAACTGCATTAATCCTTTCACGACAAAATCTACCAATACTCGAAGAAACTAACGTCGAAATGGCTCAGAAAGGCTCCTACACGATCAAAGATCATTCATCTCCTGAAGCTACTTTGATAGCAACAGGTTCTGAGGTATCGCTTTGCATGCAATATGCTGCAGATAATCCTGTTCGGGTAATTTCAATGCCAAGTTGGGAATTAAGCTCGTCGTCGCCTTCTATAGATGACTCTTTGCCCTCGGTATCTGTTGAAGCTGGGATAACTATGGGATGGGCTCAATACGCTTCTAAACATGTAGGCATAGATCGTTTCGGTTCGTCCGCCCCTGGAAATGAAGTTATGCACAATCTTGGCATCAATCTGCAATCTATTAAGGAGGCACTAACTGAATGACCATATTAGATCAACTATTTTCCGAGTATGGACAAAGTCCATGGTTGGATAATCTAAGACGAGAATGGTTGCATTCTGGTGAATTACAAAGCTGGATTGATAAAGGCGTGCGTGGTTTGACGTCCAATCCATCAATTTTTGAAAAAGCAATTTCAGATTCGGAAGCCTATGATGGTCAATTTCAATCCTTAATCCAGAGTGGATCTAGCATCGAAGATGCTTACTGGAGTCTGGTCCAGACTGATATAGCCGATGCCCTTGTGTTAATGGAACCGATTTATGATTCAAGCAACGGCCTTGATGGATACGTTTCAGTGGAAGTTGACCCCCGACTCGCCCGCGATACCAGAGCAACGATAGATGCCGCAAGATTTTTAGACGAGCAATTAAAAAGCAAGAATCTCTACATAAAAATTCCCGGAACAAAAGAAGGACTACCCGCTATTCAAGAAATGATAAGTGAAGGGCGGTCTATCAACGTAACCTTGCTTTTTTCCTTAGAAAGATATTCAGAAGTCATAGAATCATATATTTCTGGTTTAGAAGCAAGAGACGGAGATCTATCAAATATTTCATCTGTCGCATCTTTTTTTATCTCCCGAACTGAGACCGAAGTAGATTCTCGTTTGGAAGCTATAGGGACCAGTGATGCCCTTGACCTAAAGGGAAAGACAGCAGTTTCTCAAGGTCAACTGGCTTACAAAATATTTTTAGAACAATTCAATACAGACCGATGGAAAGCACTTGAGAACCGTGGAGCTAGAGTCCAACGGCCTTTGTGGGCTTCCACATCGACCAAAAATCCGACATACCCTGACACATTGTATGTGGACCAACTCATCGGTCCCGACACTGTCAATACTTTGCCCGATGGGACTTTAGCTGCCTTCCTTGATCACGGAAATCTGGCACGAACAATTGATGCATCTTTCGAGACAGCTACAGGGATACTTCAAAGGGTGGAGGCTCTTGGAGTTGACCTCAATGATGTCGCCGAGAAACTGGAACGTGAGGGTGTCAGCTCCTTTGAGGCTTCATTTGAGAATCTCTTAATTACACTTTCAAAAAAAGCGGAATCACTGCAGGCATAGTCGGTTGCATTTTGAAACTTACATGATACTCTATTCTTGTGCACCAAGATCAAACCGATTGCTCTATTGATTCCACTCTCTCAGTAATCGGAGACCGGTGGACAATGCTAGTTCTTCGCGATCTGTTTCGTGGAGTTAGGCGATTTGAAGAACTTCGAAAAGATTTAGGAATTGCAAAAAATATTCTTAGTGATCGTTTATCCAAACTTCACGAAGCTGGCATAGTTCACCAGCGGCCATATCAAACTAACCCAATTCGCCATGAATACTTTCTAACCGAAAAAGGAATCGATTTATCTCCTTCGCTAGTAGCCCTAATGCATTGGGGTGACCGCTGGTATGCGAAAGGAAATCCTCCAACAATTTTGACTCACTCAATTTGCGATACAGCATTACAACAGTTTACACATTGCCCACGTTGCGATATCTCTGTTTCTCCAGCCCAGATCGCAAGCAGGCCAGGCGAAATAGGAACTTATAAGAGGCCGGTATGAGTCAAGTCATTTCGCGTCCATTAACGACGTTACTTCACGAAGCGAGCCAAAAACGAAACTCCGCATTCGGAAACCGCATAACTTACTCCCCCAAAGTCTTTATCCCATTAACGCATCTGTGCCGCGACAAATGCGGATACTGCACCTTCGCCCAACCACCTGCAAGAGTTACTAGCCCATTCCTATCGCCCGAAGATGTTTTAGATATTGCATTTCAAGGATCCCTGACAGGGTGCCAC
>PVBE012073039.1_pt1 | contig 36807 bp, 25 predicted proteins | sample 1631181 | NCBI WGS metagenome assembly PVBE01 (sample SAMN08397723, study PRJNA350692) | Marine metagenome, whole genome shotgun sequencing project. | isolation source: water | place: Pacific Ocean | collected 2012-04
AACGCAACCTCGGTCGGGGGCGGTACGAGATCCGCGTGGGCTCCGTCGGGAACGTGGCCATCGACCGCTACAGCCTGGTCTTCCGCCTGGCGGTCGACGTCAACGGCGGTGGGAACTTCGCAGGCACCACCGCCCCGCGCGGGGACGACCTCTTCGAGTTCAACCTCGGGCAGGCCACCGCCCTGCGCCTCGAGGTTGGCGACGGCGACGGCGGCTGTCCGGCGGACACCATCATGGACCTCTTCCGGCTCGACGGTGGCGTGCGCGAGCTGGTGGAACGGGACGACGACGGTGGCGTAGGCGTCTGCTCGCGCATCTCGGCCAACCTGGCGGCCGGCGATTATGAGGTGGTGGTCTTCGAGTTCGGCAACGGCGCGCTGCCGCCCTACTTCTTCGCGTTCGATCCGCAGGGCGGGTTCTGCGGCGATGGCGTGGTCGCGGCCGGCGAGCAGTGCGACGACGGCAACAACGCCAACGGCGACGGGTGCGACTCGAACTGCCGCAACGAGGAGGGGTGCGGCAACGGCCGTGTCGAGGGCAACGAGGGGTGCGACGACGGCAACCGGACCAACGGTGACGGCTGCAGCGCGGCGTGTCAGGTCGAGATCGTGTGCGGGAACGGGCAGCTCGAGGGCGACGAGGCCTGCGACGACGGCAACCGGAGCAACGGCGACGGCTGCGACGCGAACTGCAACATCGAGCGCCAGGACATCATCACCTTCGAGGCGCAGCGCGTCGGCGCCATCGAGCAGAACGGCAGCGACACCTGGCGCTTCACCGCGGACGACCGAGCGCGGGTGTACCTCGACACGCGCGGCGCCGCGGGCCAATGCGGCATCGACACGACGATGACGCTGTACCGCGTGCGCGCCAACGGCAGCCGTTCGCGGGTGGCGTTCGACGACGACGGGGGCCTCAACTTCTGCGCCCGGATGGAGCGCAACATCATCGCGGGTGACTACGAGGTGTCGATCGAGGGCTTCGGCCGCGGCGCCATCGACCGCTACGAATTCTCGTTCCTGATGCACTCCGAGATCACGGACGGCGGCAACTTCACCGGCGGCTACGCGCAGGCCGGCACCGACCTGTTCCTGCTGCGCGTGCTCACGGGTGGCGCATACGTGCTCGACGTGACGAACGGCGACGGCGGCTGCCCCGGCGACGTGAAGCTGCGTTTGTACCCCGTGGATCCGGCGACGGGCGTGCGCGGCGCCCTGATGGAAGAGGACGACAACGATGGCGTCGGGGCGTGCCCGCGCATCTCGCGCAACTTCGCGGTCGGCCACTACCACATCATCGGCAGCGGCAACGGACCGGCGGTCGACGGCTACATCCTCGGGGTCACCGTCCCGGACGAGTAGGCCGAAGACCCGCACGATAAGCCGGATGTGATTCGCACGATAACTGTCGTGTGTTGCCTGAGGTACACGTTCGACACATGCCTCGCGGGCGCGTCAGCTCTACGCCCGGGGTTGGCCGGATAACTTTTTTCAGCTGTTGAATCAGCGGGTTGGCGTACCCGCATGTTAAGCCTTCCGGGCGCGTCGTCTATAGTGGTAGGCCTATAGTGCGCCGTTATGCGACGGCGTGAGCGTGCCACGTTATGCGGCGGGCTCTGCGTGGTTACCCGGGTGGTGCTGGGGACTGCGCAACGACCGACGGTCCCGGTTCCGGTGCGTGTCCGGGTCCGTCGTGGGGCGGAGATGTGGTCGATGGGTCGACCGCGCTCCGCTCGCTCACGCGCGGCTTCCATGTGGGTCATGGGGTCGCGCCTTCACATTCTGCTGACGCGTGCGGCCCGTGGGTCGGCTCGTGCGTGTCGTGGCGTCGTGCCCGAGGGGTCGGGTGCGGTCAGCCAAACGGTGTGCCCGTGCCTGTGGGTCGGTTGGGCGCATCGCAACAGGCGTCGTTCGTCCGCCTCGTTCGCGAGGTGTCGGGCGCGCCCTGAAGCTTCGAGGAGGTTGCTTCAATGGCCATTCGTATCAACACCAACGTCATGTCCCAGATCGCCCAGCGCAACCTGGGCCGAGCCACGCTCGGATTGGTGCAGAACGTCGAGCGCTTGTCGTCCGGTCTGCGCATCAATCACGCGTCGGACGATCCGACCGGGATGACCATCGCGAGCCGCATGTCGGCGCGCATCCGCGGCCTGGGTCAGGCCACTCGCAACGCCAACGACGGCATCTCCGTAGCGCAGACCGCAGAAGGGGCGCTCGAGGAAGCGACCAACCTGGTCATTCGCATCCGCGAGCTCGCGGTGCAGGCCGCCAACGACACCAACACCGACGACGACCGGGCCAGCATCCAGTCGGAGGTCGACGACCTCGTGAGCGAGGTGACGCGGATCGCCCAGGACACAGAGTTCAACGGGACGGCCATCCTCGACGGCACCTTCATCGGGAAGGAGATCCACGTCGGCGCCAACTCGGCCCAGAGCGTCGCGCTCTCGTTCGGCGACGCGCGCTCCACCCGGGTCGGACGTCAGGCGCGCCCCGACGGCGTGACGATCACGACGACGCCGACCAACTTCGACGACTTCCAGCTCAACACGTTCTCGATCCGCGGCACGGCGGACACCGACGACACGCTCTCGTCGACGAAGAACCTGGGCTCGTCGATCGCGAAGGCGCAGGCGATCAACGACTCGACGACGTTCACTGGCGTCCGCGCCATCGTCAACGCGACCACCGTGAGCGGCGACTTTGTCGCGCAAGGCGGCGACCTCGACACGACGGACTTCATCGTCGTCAACGGCGAGACCATCAATGGATTCACCGTGCAGGCGGCCGACGCCGACGGCGCGCTGGTCGACGCGATCAACTCGGTGTCTTCGAGCACGGGCATCATCGCGACTCGAAACTCCGACAGCATCCTCGCGTTCGAGACCAAAGACGGTCGCAACATCGCGATCCAGACCAGCACGGCGGCCTCGGCGCAGATCAGCGGCCTCAACAACAACGCCGCAAACCTGGTCGTGACCGGCGGCTCGATCACGCTGCAATCCGAAGAGAACATCACGCTCGTGGTGAACGTTGCCGCGGCGGCAGGGGCCATCGGCTTCGGCGTCGGTGCGGGCACGTTCCTCTTCGGGGTCGACGAGACGAACGCGCTGAACACCATCGACGTGAGCACCTCGACCGGCGCAGACCGCGCGATCGACATCGCCGACGTGGCGCTCGAACAGATCACCTCGCTGCGCTCGAAAATCGGCGCCACGCAGAACCGTCTGGAGTCGACGGTCGCGAACCTCCAGACCGAGGGCGAGAACCTGAGCGCGGCTCACAGCCGCATCGTGGACGTCGACTTCGCCGCCGAAGCCGCGTCCCTGGCCAAGAATTCGATCCTGCAGAGCGCCGGCGTGTCAGTGCTCGCGCAGGCCAATATCCGACCTGAGCTGGCACTTAATCTCCTCGCTAGCTAGAGGCGCCGCGCTCTAACCGGTTGAGCGCGGTTCCTCATGGGTCGGAGGCTCCGGGGGGAACGACCCACTCCCCCCGGAGCCACCTTTTTCGCTACGCAGGGAACAGAGGAAACGTACCCGTCTCGCTTGGCCAGACGGCCGATGACGGGGTTGCCGATGCTCGAAATAGCCTCTGGCTATTCCTGCGCTCGGCGCCCCCGTCCTCGGCCGCCTGGCCGGCGCGATCCGGGCACGTTTCCTCTGCTCCCTGCTCCGCCTAGGAGCGGGGGTCTCTTTGCGCGATGGGGCGTGGGATGAAGATTGAGCGGTTTGATGGGGAGTTTGGGGCGTGTGTGGAGATCCACAACGCGTGCTGGCCGAATTATCGGAACACGGAGGCGGTGGCGCGGGCGTGGGACGCGGTGCGGCCGGAGGGGTGCTTCTATCGGCGGTTGATGGCGTGGGAGGGGACGCGGTTGTTGGGCTTTGGGCAGGTGGGACACCAGGTGGAGGCGCTGCACGAGAGGCAGTTCTACGTGTCGGTGGACGTGCGGCCGGAGGCGCGGGGGCGCGGTGTTGGGGGGGGGCTGTACGAGGCGTTGTTGGCGCAGCTTTCGGCGTTCGAGGTGGGGCTGCTGAAGGCGGAGACGCTGGAGAATCACGAGCGGGCGCGGGAGATGCTGGTGCGGCGGGGGTTCGAACTCGTGTTGCGCGAGCCGGTGTCGCGGGTGCAGGTGGCGGAGGTGGCGCTCGAGCGGTTTGCGGAGCGGGTGGGGCGGGCGGCGAAGGCGGTGCGGATCATCACGCGGGCGGCGTTTCTGGCGGAGGATCCGGAGCACGCGATGAGGCGGTATTGGGCGCTGCACATGGAGACGCGGAAGGAAATGCCGCGGGTGGGGACCGCGACGGAGGTGCCGTTCGAGGCGTTCATGCGGCGGATGGAGATTCCGGGGCTGAACGCGGAGGCCTCGTTCGTGGCGCTGGATGGTGAGCTGCTGGTCGGGTGCACGGAGCTGGTGATGCCACCGGCGGATCCGAGCGCGCTGCGGGTGGCGTACACCGGCGTCCTGCGGTCGCATCGGCGGCGGGGGATCGCGATGGCGCTGAAGGTGCGGGCGCTGGAGTTCGCGCTGGAGGTCGGGGCGCAGACCATCCAGACCGACAACGAAGAGAACAACCCGATGTACCAGATCAACCTGAAGCTGGGGTTCGTCCCGCAGCCCGCCTGGCTCTGCTACACGCTCACGTCGTAGCACCGATGACGGCTTCCGCCTCGATTTCGACGCGCCAGCGCGGATCGAGCAGGCCGTGCACGACAACCATCGTGGCGGCCGGGCGGATGGTGGCGAAGACCTCGCCGTGGGCGCGCGCCACGTCGTCCCAGTCCTCGCGGCAGATGAGGTAGCAGCGGGTGCGCACCACGTCTTCGGCCGTGCCACCGAGTGCCTCGATCGACTCGATGATTATCTCGAAACAGCGGGCCGCCTGCTCGCCCGCGCTCGCGACCAGCGTGTGGCCGTCCTCGGTGATGGGTGCGGTGCCGCTCACCAGGATGCGTGACCCGATTCGGACCGCCCTCGAGAAGCCGATGGTCGCCTCGAAGGGCGACGCCGAGCTCTTGGATTCGCGCTTCATCTGATCCACCTCGTCAGAATCGACCCCGAACGCCACGCCAGCGACGGCACCCGCGTACACGTCGGAGGGGTAATGCACGCCGGCCCGCACGCGCAACCCCCGCGGTGGTCGCCAATGCGAGGGCGGTGTGCGCGAGGAGAATGAGCGCGAGCGCGCTACTCCGCACAGGGCGCGGCCAGGAGCTCCGGCCGGTACTCGAAGTGCATCGTGTCGAAGTGGTACCACTTCCCGCCCCAGATGAAGCCGTGGCGCTCGAAGGCCTCGACCACCTCGTACGGGAACCGGTTCCGGTACGGGTAGTTCCCGTCGGCGTCGGGGCGGACCCACTTCCAGTAGTCGGCGAAGCCAACGCCCACGTCGATGGCGATCGCGAAGCTGTGCATGCTCAGGCGCTTGCTGCCCTTGATGTTGCGCCAGACGAAGGTGCCCGACGGCTTGACGGCGAATTGGCGCACCTTCTCCGGCAGCTTCTCGAGGTCGGCGCTGACCTCGCGAAGCTTGCGGTGCACGCCGTTGATGGTGGTCACCTTCAGAGGCACATTCGCCGAGTCCGGCAACCAACGCACCTCGGCCAGGGTCCTGGCCACCGCCTTCTTGTCGTCGCCGTACATCTTGCGGAAGAAGGGCTCGTAGCGTGCGCGCCCGGGGTCGAAGTCGACGGGCGGCGGCACCGGGTGCTTGCGTCCGACGGGGTACCGCTGAGCCGTCTGGTCGGTGAGGTCGGCCTCGTCGAGGCGCGCCTCGAGCGGCTGCAGCGGGCGCGGGCGCTTCTTCCACGGCATCTTCGTGCCGTCGCACCAGACGAGGTGCTCGGCGGTCGCGCCGCAAAGGAGGCCAGGGTAGGCCGCCAGGAAGCACTTCGCCTCGGCCGGCGCGGCGGGCGCGGGGGCCGGGGCGGTCTGGAGCAAGAGGACGATGAGCGGTGAGATCACTCGAGCTACCAGCCGATGCCGAGCAATATGCCAATCTCGGTCGGGAAGTGCCCGTCGTCCGAGCGCTCCTCCTCGTCGAAGCCCTCGAAGTTGGTGTCAACCTCGAGCAGGTTCTGGGCGATCTGCAGGTCGACGAACAACCGCGACGAGGATTGGCGGAAGAACATCAGCCCGAGGTTGGCGTACGGCGCAAAGCCGATGGCGCTGTCCGCGGCCGCCTGGATGCGCGGCTCGACGCCGACGCCGACGTACGGAGCGGTGTTGTCGTCGGTCAGATAGAACGCGCCGCCGATCCGCCCGAAGAGCGAGCCGTACGCCGACTTGTTGTCGCTGCCGCCCGTCGGCAGGGCCAGGCCGGCGCCGAATTCGAGGAAGTAGGTCTCGCCTTCGAGGCGCATGTCGAAGTGCAGGACCGCCTGGGACTCGAAGTCCTCTCGGCTCGCGAACGGCACCACCACGCCGGTGCGCACGCCGACGATCTTCTCCGAGAAGACGCGGTTGCGCTTGGCCGCCTCGCGGCGTGTCACGTTCGAGTGGTGCACCGTCTCCTTGGTGGTCTGCCCGGTCAGCAGCGCCTTGGCGAGACGCTGCGCGGCGGGCTCCATGTCGTCGAGACCCTGCGCCACCATCTCCGCACGGTTGGTTCTGCTGCCGTCGGTCCAGACGAGCTTCCCGCGCAGGCTGATCTTCTTGTCCAGGCGCACCGCGTTGAGCAGCACGTAGCGGCTGACGCCCAATGCCCTGGCGGCGGCGGCGGCCCGCGCAGAGCGGCTCGTCCCCTGCGCGCCGTCGAAGACCTCCGCGGCGTCGGCCGGACCGACCACCTCGCCGACGTTCTCGCTCTGGAACGCTGCGGCGAGCACGGCGCCGATGGCGTCGCCCTCTCCGTTCTTCAGGTTCACGGAGTTCGGTGGGAACACGGCAAGGTCGGCCGCGTGCGCCGCGGGGCCGGCCAGCAGCAACATCGTGAGGCTCGTCATCAGCGTCTTCATGTCTCTTCCCTTCCCTCGTCGGTTGGGGCGGCTGTCTAGCAACCGTCGTGCCACGGGCGCGATTTCAGAGAATCCGCGGCCTGCGCCTTCCCAGCGGGGTATGCCTGCTCCAGCGGTTGGCACACCCGTATCCCGGCTTTCACGCCAGGGGTGTGTGGCCTACTCTTCTGCCACCCTTCGACGGAGATATGGAGACGAAATTCGGTGAGTCGTCACCCGCGCACACGAAAGAAGGTGGACGTGGTCGTGGTCGGCGCGGGTCTGTCGGGTCTGCGCGCGGCTCGGCGGCTGGTCGATGGGGGCGCGTCGGTGACGGTCGTCGAGGCGCGAGACCGGGTGGGCGGCCGCACCCTCTCCGAGCACCACGACGGCGGGGTGGTGGACCTCGGCGGTCAGTGGATCGGGCCCGGGCAGCCGCGCCTGCGCAGCCTCGCAGTCGAAGCAGGAATCGACCTGTTTCCGACGCACACGGACGGCTTGAAGGTGCTCGAGCGCGCACGCGGGTTGTCGACGTATGAGTCGTCGATTCCGACGATCGGGCTGCTCCCGCTCGCGGAGCTGCAGCTCACCTTGAAGCGCGCCGACCGGCTGATGGGGCAGGTCTCGCTCAGCCACCCCGAGCGCGCGGCCCACGCGGCCGAGTGGGATCTCACCACCGTCGAGTCGTGGAAGCGCGCGCAGGTTCGACAGGGCCCGGTCCGCGAGATGCTCGATGTGGCCGTACGCACGATCTTCGGGGCTGAGCCCGGCGAGCTCTCGCTGTTGCACTTCCTCTTCTATCTCAACAGCGGTGGAGGCCTGCTCAGCCTGGCCGAGACCGAGGACGGCGCTCAGCAGGCGCGGTTCGCCCAGGGCGCGCAGTCCTTCTCGACCTTCCTCGCGGACGGTCTGGGCGACGCCGTCGTGATGGAGGCGCCGGTCCGCACAGTGGATCACGGTGAAGACGGTGTGGTCGTGCGTACCGACCGCGGCAACTTCCGCGGGCGATACGCCGTCTTCGCGATCCCGCCCATGCTCGCGGGGCGCGTCGACTGGTCGCCCGCCCTGCCTGCCGACCGCGACCAGCTCACGCAGCGCTACCCGATGGGCGCCACGACCAAGTGCTTCGCCTTCTACAGCCAGCCGTTCTGGCGCCACGCGGGGCGGTCCGGTGAGGCGGTCAGCAGCCTGGGGCCCCTCAGCGCGACGTTCGACAACAGCTGTCGTGACGGGCCGCCGTGGATGCTGCTGGGCTTCCTCGTCGGTCAACCCGCGCGGTATTGGGCGGGGCGCCCGGCGGACGAGCGCAAGCGCGCGGTCCTGGCTCACCTCGTGCGGCTCCACGGCCCCGAGGCGGCTCACCCCACGCGGTACCTGGAGCATTGCTGGGCCGACGAGCCGTGGACGCGCGGCTGCCCGGTCGGCGTGGCCACGCCCGGCACCTGGACCCAGTTGGGCCACACGCTACGCGCGCCGATCGGACCGCTGCATTGGGCGGGGACCGAGACCGCGCGCGAATGGAATGGATATCTGGAAGGTGCACTCGAAGCCGGCGACCGAGCCGCGCGCGAAGTGCTGGAGCGCATCTGATGCCCCTACTCGACACCCCGTTCACCGAGCTGACCGCGCGCATGCGCGCCGGCGTCCTCTCTCCGGTCGATCTGGTCGAGGCGCATATTCAGCGCACCGAGCAGGTCAACCCGGCGATCAACGCGGTCATCGCACGCCGCTTCGATGCGGCCCGGGCAGAGGCGCGCGCCGCCGCCGACCAATACGCTGCCGGAGGCGAAACCCCACCGCTGCTCGGCGTCCCGTGCACGGTGAAGGAGTTCATGCGCGTCGACGGCATGCCCCACACCGGCGGCGGCATCCCCAATCTGAAGGACCAGGTGGCCGACCACGACGCCGAGGTCGTCACCCGCCTGCGCGCGGCCGGGGCCGTGATCCTCGGGGTGACCAACGCCGCCGAGGGCGGGATGTGGATGGAGACCAACAACAAGGTCTTCGGTCGCACCCGCAACCCGTGGAACCTCGACCACACGTCCGGCGGCTCCAGCGGCGGGGAAGGTGCCGCGGTCGCGGCCGGCGTCTCGGCCTTCGGGCTGGGCTCCGACGTCGGCGGCTCGATCCGGATCCCTGCGGCGTTCTGCGGGGTCTTCGGTCACAAACCGAGCGGCGGGGTGGTGCCGAATACGGGGCATTGGCCCGACGACTTCTCGGTGGGCGCCTACCTCTGCGCGGGCCCGCTCGGACGCAGCGTGGACGACCTGTGGACGGTGCTCCAGGTCATCGCCGGTCCCGACGACGTCGACCCCTCGGCGCGTCCGTTCGAACTGGAGGATCCGGCGTCGGTCGACCTCCGAGACGTGGTCGTCTACCCCGTCGAGACCAACACGCGCGTGTCGGTGCGCCCGGTGATGCGCCACGCGGTGCAGCAGGCGGCGGCCGCGCTCGAGCGGGCGGGGGCGACCATCGGCCACCTCCCGGGCGAGCGGCTGCGCAACGGCTTCGAGATGTGGACTGCCGCGCTCACCCGCGCTGGCGCGCCGGACTACGCCGACCTTCTCGGCGGGCACGGACCGCCGATCAGCGGTCTGGTCGAGCTCTTCCACCTGCTGCGGGGGCGCGCGCGCCACGACGCGCCGGCGATCCTCATCGCGCTGCTCGAGAAGGCGACCCACCCGCTGGAGCGCATCGCGCGTCGGGCTCTGGTCGAGCTCGACGCGCTGAAGGCCGAGCTCGAGGCGCAGCTCGGACCGCGCGGCGTGATCCTGCATCCGCCATATACGCGCCCGGCGCCTCGGCACGGCCGACCGCTGCTCACGCCGCTCGATCCCACCTGCACCTGCATCTTCAACGTGCTCGAGTTCCCGTCCACCGTGGTGCCGATGGGGTTCTCCTCGTCGACGTTGCCGGTCTCGGTCCAGGTGGTGGGCGGCCCGGGCGCCGACGGCGTCACCCTGGCGGCGGCCTCGGTGCTCGAACGCGCCTTCGGTGGCTGGGTGCGCGCCGACCCGGCGTAACGGTTCGCACCCCGATCACGCCGAGATAAGAGGGCAGATGGGGTTCGCTCGGGAGGTCCAGGGATGGGCGCAAAGCACGCGATCAAAGCACAACGGACTACGGTCGACCGCAACGCGGTGGTCGAGGAGTACGCCTACCTCGTCAATCGAATCGCCTACAAGATGGCGGCTCGGTTGCCGCCGAACGTCGAGCTCGACGATCTGAAGAGCGTCGGGGTCATCGGGCTCATCGACGCGGCGGGGAAGTACGAGGCGGGGCGCGGCAGCTTCAAGGCGTACGCGGAGATCCGCATCCGAGGGGCCATCCTCGACGAGCTGCGCTCACTCGATTGGGTGCCGCGCAGCGTGCGTCAGTTGAGCAACTCCCTGGCGGCGACCCGGCGCGGGCTCGAGACCGAGCTGGGCCGCACGGCGACCGACGCCGAGCTCGCCGAGCGCATCGGGGTGACGATCCCCGAGCTGCTCGAGCAGTCCGAGCGGGCCCGTGCGATGTGCGTCGTGTCGTACGAGAGCCTGGGTCACACCGGCGAAGACGGCCGCAGCTTCCTCGAGTCCGTCGCGGACCCGAAGCAGACCGACCCGGAGACGTACAAGGTCGACAACGACCGCGTCTCGGTCATGCTCAAAGCCGTGCAGACCCTGCCCGAGCGCATGCGCCTGGTGCTGAGCCTGTACTACTTCGAGGACTTCAATCTGCGTGAGATCGGCGCCCTGCTCGGGGTGACCGAGTCGCGCATCTCCCAGCTCCACTCCGCCGCGGTCGACCGCGTGCGCCCCCTCATGAAGACGATGCTCGCCGACCACGGCGTCGCATAGGTCGTCTGGTAGACCGCCCCTCCCGGGTCTAGTCGCCAGGTGTCAGGCACGGCGGCCCGAGCCAGCCGCGTCTTCCTCGGCAGTCGACATGCCACCTGCCCTCGCGGGTCCCGAGGACCTCGCAGAGCTCACCCTTCCCAGACGCTCGGACCCTGGCGTACGCGGTGCCGGGCCCCTCGCGCATCCAACACACCCGGCTGCGCAGCTTCTCGCCGCGCCGGGAGAAGTTCGTGGCCTTGGGCGGGTCTCCGGGTGGCGGCGGGGCCACGTCGGGCAACGGCGGCGCGGTGTCGGGCGGCGATGGGGCGACATCGGGCGGCGGCGCTGCGTCCACGGCCTGCGCGTCCTGAGGCGGCGCGGCGTCCACCGGCGTTGCGTCGAGCGGACGCGGCGTGCCGGGTGGCGGTGCGGCGACGACCGGAACCGTGCTGTCCTGGGACACCGCGGCCGTGGGTGCGGATGGCGGTGCCGGGCTCCGGCTGACCCACAGCGCGATCGCTGTCAGCCACGCGGCGGCGGTCAGCATCGCGACCACCGGGGTCGAGGAGAGACTCGGCCAGGCCACCTTCGCCCGCCGACCCGGCGCAGCAGCGACCGCCAGACCAGCGGGAGGCGGGTCGCCCAGGCGTTCCCCACCCGCTGCGAGGTAGGCTGCGGCCCAGGCCCAGGCCGCCGCGTCTCCCCCGACGGTCGATTCCGCTTCGCGGACGGCGTTTGCCCAGGACACGAGCTGGCCCGGTCCACGAGCGCCTCGGTCCAGTGCACGAGTCCGCTGTAGGACGCCCAACTCGTCTGCGACTACTCGGGTGTCGCCGGCGAACGCGAAGGCGTCGGCGACGACGGCCGCGCCGTACGCCCGACAGGCGTCCATCGAGCGGCTCATATCGACGACGAGGTCCCTCTCGACGCCCCCCGACGCCGGCGGACAGACGAGCGCGATCCGCATACCGACGCGCTCGGCCACGATGTCCGCGGCCACGCGCGGGTCGCGTCCGACAAGGAAGACGGTCCACCCGCGCTCCCACAGGACGAAGGCGCACGCCGCGCGACGTCGCTCGTGGTCGCGCCCCGCCACCCGCTCGCCGTCGACGGGGACCTGCGGCGCCTCCGCATACACGTCGGGCGGCGTCCAGGGGTCGTAGCCGGAGAGGTCGAACTCGGACGAAGGCATCGACGCCCATCTCCTTCCGCAATCGGGCTGGGCGACCTGCCGTGAGCATCGCGCCTGTGTCGGAATCAGTCGAGATCACGCCGCGCCCCACGCAGACCACGCGCGAGAACTACGCTCCTTGGGAAGGGCTCTGTCTAGGCCCGTCCAGCGTGTGCTCGCTCGCCGACTCGACCACGGCTCGCATCTGTTCGAGGTCGCGTGCGCGCGCCTCCGAGGTAGACTGGCGGCTGACCGGGACCTCGGCGGCGAGGGTCTGCTCGAGGCGGGCGTTGAAGACGCGCGCCGCGGCGAGCGTGGAGGTCTCGAGCTCAACCAACATCTGGGGGGCGCTCCTCGTGTCCGATTCTGGACGGCGATGACCGAGCACGAAAGTCAGGTGGTGTGGCGGCCCGATCCGGCTCGGGTGGAGCGCTCGCGGATGACGGCGTTTCTGCGCCATTGCCGGGACGCGACCGGGCTCGACCTGGACGACCGGAGCCTGCACGCGTTCTCGGTCGACGACGTCGCTCGGTTTTGGGGGCTCTACCTCGAGTTCTCGGGCCTGGCCTGCGAAGGCGAGCGCACCCCGGTCTGCGAAGGTGACGGTGTCGAGACGGGGCGCTTCTTCCCGGGTCTGCGCCTCAACTACGCCGAGAACCTGCTGCGCGACGCGGACACGCCGGCGCTGACGGGATGCGACGAGTCGGGCGTGTGCGCGACCCGAACCCATCGCGAACTGAAGGCCGACGTCGAGCGGGTCGCCGGTGCGCTGCAGGCCCTTGGTGTCGGTCCCGGAGACCGGGTGGCGGCGATCGCGCGCAACACGATCGAGTCCGTGGTCGCGTGCCTCGCGACGGCGCTTCTGGGCGCGACCTGGTCTTCGGTGGCCCCCGACATGGGGGTGGAGGCGACGCTCTCCCGCTTCGGGCAGTTCGCGCCCAAGGTCCTCTTCAGTCACCGCGCGCGCCTCTACGCCGGCAAGCTCCGGCCGGTCCCGACGGACGAGGTCGCGGCTGCGTTGCCCACCCTCGAACACCACCTCCCGCTCGAGCCCGACGCCTTCGCGGTGCTGGACGGGCCCGCCCCGACGTGGGGTCGTCACGACTTCGACCAGCTCGGGGTGACCGCCTTCGGGACGAGCCCGGCCAGCCGGTACGCAACCTCGAGGCCATCGCGAACCCCGAGAGCCTGGAGGCCCTTCGCGCACACCCCTCGCTTCGAGTGTAAGCTCCCCGCGTCCGGCACGTCCGGTCGCGCAACGCAGGGGAGGCGAGATGCGCATCCTGGTTCTGATGGTCCTCGGTCTGGTCGTGGTCGCTTGTGGCGTCAACACGGAGCCCATCCTCGGCACGGTCGACGGTGGTGTGGAGGAGAACGTCAACTTCGACGCAGGGTCTGTCCCTCCCGATGGTCAGCTCTCGCCGGGGGTGCCGGAGGCGTCGGTCCCGGAGGCCGACGACGAGGTCGAGCTCGACAACCCCGACAGCACCGGGATGAACCGCGTGAACGACGCGGAGGCCGGTGGCGGCGGCGACATGAGCGACGCCACGCCGGTGCCACTGGTGCCCGACGGGGGGCCCCTGCCCGCAGACGGTGCGGTCCCGCCGCCCGACGCCGCGCCCGATCGCGACACCTCCTGCGACGACGGAAACGAGGTGCTCTGCGACGCCTTGCCTCCCGAATGTGAGGAGCTCGAGGTCGCCGCCGCCATCGACGGTTGCTGGGCGTGCGTCAACGCCGTCACGTGTCGCCCGTGGGGTGAGCCAGGCTGCGAAACCAACGCCGATTGCGGCCCCGAGGCGTGGTGCAACGGATGCGCCACCGGGTCGTGCCCCTTCTGCGAGGACTGCGTCGCGGGCTGCACGCCGCACGATTGCGACAGCGAGCCCGAACCGGCATGCGACGAGGAGCGGCCGGACTGCGCCGACGGCGAGTTCTCGGTGGTTCGAGGCGGGTGTTGGATCTGTGTCGACGCGGCGACCTGTGAGCCCGGCGTCGCGTGCATCGACGACCACGAGTGCGGCCTCGGGACGTGTCGCCAGGAGGCCGAGGTCTGCATCACCACCACACCGCTCTGTGTCGACGAGCGCTGCGACGAAGCCGAGCAGGCGGCGAACAACCAGTTCTGCCGCGACGGCGGATGCGGCCCGTGTCAGCCGGGCGACGAGGTGTTGTGGACCTGCCCGGGCGGGCTGATGGTGCCGTGGTGCCGCTGCGACGCCGGGGGGATCCTGTGCGTCAACGAGCCCTCGGCGGCCTGCGCCGAGGACTGACGGGACCGCTACCGCTCGATCACCCGGCATTGACCGCCGTGACGCAGGCACATGCCGGCGGCGCGGCGGTTGCAATCGTTGCCAAACGTCTGGTTGTTGCAGCCGCACACGGGGTCGAAGTCGCGCGGACAGATCCGCGGGCGCTCGGCGCAGAGGCCAGCGCCGCATTGGTTGCCTTCACACTCGCAGAACTCGCCGTCGTCGCAGTCGCGGCTGCTCTCGCAGCGGTTGTCCACGCGGCACGCCCCCTGATGGAGCAGGCAGACGGAGGCGGCCTGCCGGAAGCAGTCGTTGCCGTAGGTCATCCCGTCGCAGCCGCAGACCGGACGGAAGTCCTCCTGGCACGCATCCGGGCGCGGCAGGCACACCCCGTCGCCGCCGCATTGGCCGGCCCCGCACTCGCAGAACTGGCGCCGCTCGGGGCAGCCCTGGTCCTCGTTGCACACGATGGGCAGCTCCTCGCACTGGCCCTCGTGGGCCACCGGGACCCCGCGCTGGGCGGCGGTGCAGGCGTTTCCGTACGTGTTGCCGTCGCAACCGCACACCGGGTCGAAGATGGCGATGCACGCCTCGGGACGCGGCGCGCAGATGCCCCCGCCGTCGCAGGCGCCGGCCTCCTTGGCGCAGAACTGGCCGTCGGGGCAGCCCTCGTTGTCGCGGCACGCCTGCTGGCATCGGCCCTGGTGCGCGACGCTCATGCCTCGCGCCGCTGCTTCGCACGCGTTGCCGTAGGTGTTGCCGTCACAGCCGCACACCGGCGCGAACTCGTCGTCGCACCCGCGCGGGACCTGACGGCACTCGCCCTCGCCGCGGCACTCGCCCTCGGGCCTGGCGCAGTAGCCGCCTTCGCAGTCGCCGTTGTCGTTGCAGGCCGCGACCTCGCACGGCCCGTTGTGGGCGATGTTGACGCCCGCGTTCGCCGCCAGGCACGGGTTGGCGTACGTGTCCTCGTTGCAGCCGCAGACCGGCGCGAAGAGGCGGTTGCAGGTCTGCGGCCTGGGGGCGCATTCGCCCTCGGCGGCGCATGACTCCGGCGGCTTGGCGCAGTACTCGTCGCGCCCGCATTGCCGGTTGTCGCGGCAAGCCTCCTCCTCGCAGGCGCCACGGTGCGCGATGCTGTCGCCCGCCGCCGCCGACTCGCAGGCGTTGCCGTGGGTCGCGCCGCTGCACCCGCAGACGGGATCGACGACGTCGGGGCAGATGTCGGGCCGCGGCAGGCACACGCCCGGGTCACCGCACGCCGCGACCTCCTTGCCGCAGAACTCGCCGCGCGCGCAGTCGCCGTTGTCCTCGCACTCGCGGGGCGGCGCCTCGCACACCCCTTCGTGTTCGAGGCACACGCCCGCTCGGCGCCGCTCGCAATCGTTGCCGTACGTGTTGCCGTCACAGCCGCAGACCGGACGGTAGATGCGGTTGCAGAGCTGCGGCCGGTCGGCGCACTCGCCGCCCTCGCCGCAAGCGCCCGAGCACTCGCAGTACTGGCCATCCGCGCAGTCGCGACCGTCACGGCACCGCTGCGGTCGGCACTCGCCTCGCGCAGCGATCGTGACGCCAGCGGTGGCGGCCACGCACGCGTTGTCGTAGGTGTTGCCGTCGCAGCCGCAGACCGGGTCGTCCACGTTCGGACAGATCCCGGGGCGCGGCCGGCAGACGCCGTCTTCGCCACAGGCCGCGACCGCCTTCGAGCAGTACTCGCCACGCGCACAGTCGCCGTTGTCCGCGCACGGGTCGGGCTCGTCCTCGCACTGGCCTTCATGCTCCACGCAGACCCCGGCGGCCGCCGCTTCGCACGCGTTGCCGTGGTCCGCGCCGTCGCAACCGCAGACCGGGTCGAAGACGTTGGGGCACGCGCGCGGTCGGAGCTGACAGACGCCGGCGCCGCATTGCTCCCGGCCGCACGCGCAGTACGCGCCGCGCGGGCAGTCGCCGTTGTCTTCGCAGCGCGGCGGCGGGCAGGCGCCCTCGTGGGCGACGTTGGCGCCCTCGGCCGCCGCGAAGCAGGCGTTGTCGTAGGTGGTGCCGTCGCAGCCGCAGACCGGGTCGAAGACCTCGGGGCAGGCGTCGGGCCGCCGCTGGCACAGCCCGGGCTCGCCGCAGTCCTCGCTCGCGCAGTACTGACCGTCCTCGCACTCGTCGTTGCCTTCGCAGGCCGGCGGCTCCACCTCGCAGGGACCCTCGCCCGCCAGGCAGGTGCCGGCGCGCTCGCGCAGGCAGTCGTTGGCGTAGGTGTTGTCGTCGCAGCCGCACACCGGGTCGAAGATGCGGATGCACACCTCTGGACGCGCCTCACAGACGCCGTCCGCGCCGCATGCTCCGTCGCACTCGCAGAACTGGCCTCGGGCGCAGTCGCCGTTGTCACCACATTCGCGCTGCACGTCACGGCAGGGGCCCTCGTGCTCGAGGCACACGCCCGCCGACTCGCGCTCGCAGTCGTTGCCGTAGGTCACGCCGTTGCAGCCGCAGACCGGGTCGAAGTTGTCGGGGCAGCCCAGCGGACGACGCTGACATTCGCCGCCTTCACCGCAGGTGTCGGCGCACGCGCAGAACTGGCCGCGGGCGCAGTCGCCGTTGTCCTCGCACTCGTCCGGCGGCTGACGGCAGGGCCCCTCGTGGCCCACGTTGGCGCCGGCCGCAGCCGCGAGACAGGCGTTCGCGTAGTCCTCGCCGTCGCAGCCGCACACCGGATCGAAGACCAGGATGCAGCGGAGCGGTCGCGGCAGGCACTCGCCGTCGCCGTCGCAGTCCCCAGCCGCCTTGGCGCACAGCTCGCGGTCACCGCAGTCGCCGTTTTCCTGGCAGCCGTCCTGTTCACACTCGCCGTCGTGGTCCTTTGCGACGCCAGCGACGATGCGGACGCAGTCGTTGGGGTAGGTCCGGCCGTCGCAGCCGCACACCGGATCCCAGATGCGGGGGCACGCGTCGGGCTCGGGCACGCAGCGACCCTGGAGGTCGGCGCCGCCGCACATGCCGGCCGGGAACTCGCAGACCGAGCCGTCAGGACACCGGATGCCCTGGATGCCGCCACACACGTTGGCGAGCTCACACGGGCCATCGTGCGCTCGGCAGTCGCCGGCGCGCTGCCGCTCGCAGTCGTTGCCGTGCGTGCGCCCGCTGCAGCCGCAGACGGGGTCGAAGACGTCGGGGCAGCGTGCGGGCCGCTCGCCACACACGCCGGGCGCGCCACAGGCACCGCGGCACTCACAGAACTCGCCGTCGTCGCAGTCGCGGTCGCCGCGGCAGATCTCGGGCGGCGCTTCGCACGGTCCGTCGTGCTCGAAGGCCACACCCGCCGCGCGGCGCTGGCAGTCGTTGCCGTAGGTCTCGCCGTCGCAACCGCAGACCGGGTCGTACACCAGGATGCAGCGGATGGGGCGCTCCACGCAGCGACCTTCGCCGCCGCACTCTCCGCGCTCGAGCTCGCACAACTGGCCGCGGGCACAGTCGCCGTTGTCGCGGCAGCCGTCCGGCTCCTCGCAGCGTCCGGCGTGGGCCAGGCAGGTGCCGGCGGCCTGGCGCTCACAGTCGTTGCCATAGGACTCGCCGTCGCAGCCGCAGACGGGGTCGACCACGTCGGGGCAGATGCGCGGCCGAGGCGCGCACTCACCGGCGACACCGCAGCCCCGCGCACACTCGCAGAACTGGCCGTCGTCGCAGTCGTCGGCGCCCTCGCAGCCTTCCTGCTCACAGGCGCCGTCGTGGTCCTTTGCGGCGCCGGCGCGCAACCGAACGCAGTCGTTCGGATAGGTCACGCCGTCGCAGCCGCAGACCGGGTCGTAGATGCGCGGACACCCGTCGGGGCGCTCGACGCACTGACCGGGCAGGTCGGCCACTTCACAACGTCCGGCGGGCAGCTCGCACACCTGCCCGTCGTCACAGGGGGCGCCGCCGCGCACGCCGCAGGGCAGCTCGCGGCACTCGCCGCGGTGGGTGAGGCACGTGCCAGCCGCGAGGCGTTCGCAGTCGTTGCCGTAGGTCTCGCCGTCGCAGCCGCAGACCGGGTCCACCACGTCGGGGCAGGCCTCCGGGCGGGGGCGGCAGATGCCCCCGGTGCCGCAGCCAGCGCGGCATTCGCACACGTCGCCGTCGTCGCAATCCTCGGCGTCCTCGCAGCGCTGGGGCAGGTCGCGACACGGGCCGTCATGGGCCTTCGAGACGCGCGACGCCCGGCGCTCACAATCGTTGCCGTAGGTCTCGCCGTCGCAGCCGCATACGGGGTCGAACACGCGCGGGCAGATGTCGGGGACGAGCTCGCATGCGCCGCCATCCGGCTCCCCGCAGGAGCCGTCGTCGAATTCGCAGAAGTCCCCACGACCGCAGTCGCGGTCGCTGTCGCAGCCCGCCTCGCGGCACTCGCCTTCGTAGTCCCTCTGGACGCCGGCGCGCAGCCGCTCGCAGTCGTTGCCGTAGGTCTCGCCGTCGCAGCCACAGACGGGCTGGTAGATGCGAAGGCAGGCCTCGGGGCGCTCGAGGCACTGGCCCTGGAGGTCCGCGCTATTGCACTCGCCGGCGGGCAGGTCGCACACCTCGCCGCGGTCACAGCGCACACCCGCGATGCCGCCGCAGGCGTCGGGCTGCTGCTCGCACTCGCCGTCGCGCTCGAAGCACACGCCGGCCGCCGCGAGGGTGCAGGCGTTGCCGTAGGTCTCGCCGTCGCAGCCGCAGACGGGGTCGTAAACCTGCGGGCAGAATTGCGGTCGCTCCTGGCAGACACCGGGCGCGCCGCAAGCGCCGCGACAGGCGCAGAACTCACCGTCTTCGCAGTCGTCGTTCCCGCGGCACAGGTCGGGCTCGTCCTCGCACACCCCGTCGTGGGCGAGCGCGGCGCCGGCCGCCTGCCTTTGGCAGTCGTTGGCGTAGGTGTTGCCGTCGCAGCCGCAGACCGGGGCGCGGTCGGGCGGGCAGTCGCGGGGGCGCGGGATGCACTCGCCGCGGCGGTCGCGGTCATCGCAGGTGTCGGGCGCGAGCTCGCAGATGGCGCCGCGCGGGCACTCGCGATGGTTGGTGCAGCCTTCCTCCGGCTCGCATTCGCCGCCGTGGTCCCTGGCGACGCCGGCGCGCAAACGCTCGCAATCGTTGGGGTAGGTCTCGCCGTTGCAGCCGCAGACGGGGTCGAGGATGCGCGGGCACGCTTCGGGCCGGTCGAGGCAGATGCCCTGCAACTCGGCAGCGTCGCAGCGCCCGGGCGGGAAGTCGCAGACCTGCCCCTCGCCGCAAGGCCCGACCGCGATGATCTGGTTCGGATCGCTGTTGCACGGCTGAGGAGGCGGCGGCCCGCCATCGGGATTCTGGACACCGTCGTCCGGGTCCTCGACCCCATCGTCCGGATCCTGGACGCCATCGTCGGGGTCTTCGACGCCGTCGTCGGGGTCTTCGACGCCGTCGTCGGGATCGAGGACGCCGTCGTCGGGATCGAGGACGCCGTCGTCGGGATCCTGGACGCCGTCGTCGGGATCGAGGACGCCGTCGTCAGGATCCACAACGCCGTCGTCATCGCCGGGCACGACGCCGCCGATACCGCCAGTGTCGGCCTGAACACCACCTCCACCGCCGACGCCGCCGCCGCCGTCGACGTCGACGTCGACTGGAGTCACTTCACAGGCGTAGAGCGCCGCTGCGAGCAGCGCGATCGCGAACTTCATCCGATGCATCTGGTCTCTTCCCCCGACTGTCGCGAGGACGGTAGCACGAGCCCTCGATTCGGATCATGCCGAGAAGGGCCTGAGCGTCACGCGCTTTTTTCGCGGCGGGCTACTGCAGTTCGAAGCGGAATCGGGGGTCCTCGACCAGCGCGACGTAGGAGCCGAACACGCTGTCCGGGTCGGCGACTCCATCGAGCGGCTCGGACGGATCCTGGGACGGGTCGTCGAAGACCTGCAAGTGCGCGTAGCGCGTGTCTCGCTGGGCGGGAATGCGGCCAGCATCACGGACCACGCGCCGAAGCGTGGACGGGCTGACGAGCTGTCCGTGCTGGGCGCCCGCCGCGGTCGAGATGCTCTCGTTGATGAGGGTGCCGCCGACGTCGTTTACGCCACACGCGAGCAGCCATTGAGAGACGCGAAGCCCCTCCTTCACCCACGACGCCTGGATGTTGCGGATGGTCGGGCCGAGCATCAGCCGCGCGATGGCGTAGAGGCGCAGCACGTCGTTGCCGGTGGGCCCGGCCGACACGTCGGGATCCTTCGCAAAGAGCGGCGCTTCGGCGTGCACGAACGAGAGCGGCACGAACTCGGTGAACCCGCCCGTCTCGCGTTGGATGGAGCGCAGCAGGTCGAGGTGGCGCAGGCGGTCGAGGGCGGTCTCGACGTGGCCGAACATCAGCGTGCAGGTGGTCGGGATGCCCAGCGTGTGGGCGGTGTGCACGACGTCGATCCAGTCGGCGGTCGTGATGCGCCCCGGCGAGATCCGGTGGCGGATGCGGTCGTCGAGGACCTCCGCGGATGTGCCGGGCAGCGAGTCGAGCCCCGCCTCTTTCAGCTCGGTGAGGAAGTCGCGGACCGAGCGCTTCTGCAGCTGCGCGCCGTAACGGACCTCCTCGGGCGAGAAGGCGTGCAGGTGCAGGTCGGGCGCGGCGGCGCGGATGGCGCGCAGGATCTCCGCGTACATCTTGCCCTTCGTGCGCGGGATGAGCCCGGCCTGGAGGCAGACCTCGGTGGCCCCATACTCGCGGGCCTGGAGCGCGCGGCGGACGACCTCTTCGGTCTCGATGAAGTAGCCCTGCTCCGAGCGCAGGTCGCGGGAGAAGGCGCAGAAGCGGCACGCCTTCACGCAGACGTTGGTGAAGTTGATATTGCGGTTGACCACGTAGGTCACGTGTTCGCCCACCTGCCGGGCGCGCATCGCGTCGGCGGTCAGGCAGAGGGCATGCAGGTCGCGGCCGGTCGCGTCCGTGAGCGGCAGCGCCTCCTCCACCGTGAGCTCACGCCCCTCCAGGGCTCGCGATAGCGCGCGTCTGACCGCGGGTCGGGTGCCATCGAAGACGTTCACGCGGCGCTCCGGAGCAGGCGGGCGCGGGCGGCGTGTACGGCGCCTTCGAGTCCGGCGTCGAGCCAGCCGGGCCGCGCCACGTAGGCCTCGTAGATCGGCAGCCGCGGGCGCAACTCGTAGCCGAGCGCGGCGCACGCCTCGCCGAGACGGTCGACGTGGGGCCAGGCGTGGTCCGGGTTGATGTAGTCGGGCGTGAGGGGCGAGATGCCGCCGACGTCGTTGATGCCCGCAGCCACGAGACCGCGCGTGCCACGCGGGTTCAGGTTGGGCGGGGTCTGCACCGTGATGTCGTCCGGCAACAGCAGCCGAGCCATCGCGACGGTCCAGAGGATGTCGTCGTCGTCGGGCTCCGGCGAGTCCGCCATCGGCGTGCCGGTGTGCGCCCGGAAGTTTTGGACGATGACCTCCTGCACGTGGCCGTGCTCGGCGTGCAGGTCACGGATGGCGAGCAGCGTGTCGACTCGCTCCTGGCGGGTCTCACCGATGCCGAGCAGGACGCCGCTCGTGAACGGGATGCGCAGCTCGCCGGCCTCGCGGTGCATGGCGAGCCGTTTCGCCGGCTGCTTGTCCGGGGCGCCGTGGTGCGGTCCGCCCTTTTCGCACAGACGCTGGGCCGTGCTCTCGAGCATCAGGCCGAGGCTCACGTTCACCCGGCGCAGGCGGGCCATCGCGCCTGTGTCGAGCAGCCCGGCGTTGGTGTGGGGGAGCAGCCCGCGCTCCAGGGCGGCCTCGGCGGCCCAGACCAGGTAGTCGACGGTGGAGGTGTGGCCGAACTCGGCGAGGGTGCGGCGGTAGCTCGCGAACCCCGTCTCCGGCGTGTCGCCGAGGCACAGCAGGGCCTCAGTGCAGCCGAGGTCACGGGCGCGGTCGAGCCAATCGATGACCTCGTCGGGCGTCATCGTGTGCGCTCCGTCCTGCCCGGGCGCGCGCCGGAAGGCGCAGTAATCGCAGCGGTTTCGGCAGAGGTTCGTGAGCGGCAGGAAGACTTTGGGCGACCAGGTGAGGGTGCGCCCCCATGCCGCGTCGCGCTTCTCTGCTGCGGCGGCCACGAGCTCCGGGAGCGGAGCTGCGGCGAGGCGCAGCGCGTCGTCGGCGTCCAGCACGGCGCGATGCTACCTGCGGGCGGGGCGGTCGGATAGCCTGTTTGGATGGACGCGACCGCAGTGCCGGCCGCCTCGCCCGCGGCGAATGTGGAGCTGATCGAAGGCGGCCGGCGCATGTTCGGCTGGCTGCGGCGGTTCCACGACCACAGCATCGAGGGCGTCGAGCACCTCCCGCGAACCGGGGGCGCGCTGCTCGTGTTCAACCACAGCCTCGCCACGTACGACACGTTCATGCTCGCCACCGCGCTCTACGAGCAGACGGGGCGGCTAGCAACGGGGCTCGGCGACGACCTCATCTTCCGCATGCCGTGGCTCAAACGGCTCGCGCGCGAGGCCGGAATCATGCCCGCTTCGCCCGACAACGGATTGCAGATGCTGCGCGACGGTCACCTCGTCGGGGTGGCGCCGGGCGGGATGCGCGAGGCGCTTCGACCGAGCTCGGAGCGCTACCGCGTCCGCTGGGACCGACGCCGCGGCTTCATCCGCCTCGCGATCCGCGCGGGCGCTCCGCTGGTGCTGGCGGCCTGTCCTGCAGCGGACGACATGTTCACGGTCTACGAGAACCGACTGACGAAGGTGGCCTACATCCGCTGGCGCGTCCCGGTGCCATTGATCCGCGGTTGGGGCCCGACGCTGGTCCCGCGCCCGGTGGAGCTGGTCCACTACCTCGCGCCCCCGATCTGGCCACCGGAGTACGACGAGCTGCGCTTCGAGCAGCAGGTGGACGCCCTGCACGCGGAGGTGGTGGGACAGATGGAGCGAATGCTGCGGGGTCAGGGGGGTCGGCCCTACGCTCCCGCGCTTCGCCCCCCAGCCGACGGGTGAGGGTCATCAGTCGTGCGGATTCGCGGTCCGTTCGCTCATCGCGGACCTACGCCCAGGCCGGCACCCAGTCCACGACCTCGTCACTCGTGGGGTCGGTGAACCGGACTTCGTCGCCGCGGATCTCGGCCCGCAGCCAACGGGCGCCGTCCGGGGCGGTGACCTTCGGTGGCGGTGCGCCGATGCACACCAGGATGCGGCGCTCGGCCCAGATGGCGTCGAGCTGGAACGGGCTGCCGTCGCCGAAGCCGACCCGGACGCCCATCGCGGCGAGGGCGGCCGCGACCTGGCGCTCGGCGGGCCCACCGAACTGGCGGATGGGCAGGTCGAGCTCGCCGTGGGCCCAGCGGCGACGGGCGACGAGCAGCGGTTCGGAGAGGTCGTAGGTGCGCCGGTCGTCGGCGATGCGGACCAGATCGCCGAGCCGCTGGGCATAGGTCGCCGCGGCGCCGGTGGCCACCCCGAGGGCGCGCCCGAGCTCGGCGATGCGACGCGGCTTGTCCGCCAGCGCGTCGAGCGCCTCGCCGAGAGAGCCGGCGCGCTGGACGCGCTCGAGGATGCGCGCGCGCAACCAGCCTGCCATCGGGCCGTCGTCGTCGAGCAGCGCGTATTGCACCGCACGGGTGACCTCTCCGTCGGACAACCCGGGGCGCAGGACGCTGGCGAGGGCACGCAGCGCGATGGTGCGGCCGTCGGTGAAGGCGTAGACGCGCGCGAGCTGCGAGGGCGAGAGCGTCGGCAACAGGGCTTGGACCTCGCGCAGCGTCAGCGGGTGTAGGACGAGCGGCTCGAAGTCGGCGATCTGCGGCTCGTCGAGGGCCACCGCGCCGTACACCAGGCCGACGCGAGGGAGGTCGACTGCGAGCGCCTCGAGCAGCGGCACGCGACCGCGGGCACTGGCGATGCGGTCGACGCCGTCGAGGGCGAGCACGACGTGGGCGTCGAGCGCCTCGGCGAGCCGCTGGAGCCGCTGGAGCGGCTCTTCCTGGGCCTCGCGCAGGAGTGAGTCGACGTCCTGGAGGCCGGCGGTGTCGAACTTCGCGGCGACCTGCGCGCGCGGGAAGGCGAGGCGCAGATCGCTCCCCGTTACCCGGACGTGCGGGGCGAGGAGACGCTCGGCGGCGCGGCGCGCGAGCCTGGCGACGAGGCGCGCCACGGGCCGCGGCACGATCTCGTGCACCACCACCGCCACGCCCGCCGGCGCTTGTCGGGCGAATGCCCGCAAGAGGGCGGTTCGCCCGCTCCCGCGAGGTCCGAGCACGAGGGCTCGCAGCGGGGCGTCCGAGGTCTGTTGAGAGTCGAGCCAGGCGAGGAGCGCGCCCTGCTCAGTTACGCGTCCGATGAAATTCATGGCGGGGAAAAGACCACACCCCGGCCATAGTTTGCAAATGTGTAGTTAGCAAATAAGCTTATTTGATACTGTATGGGTCTGGCCGAGTCAGCCTGCATATTCTCGGACAGGCCCTTGATCACGGCTCGAACCAGGTGTCGGTGATGTCGAGGCCGCGGTCGACGATCTCGAAGGCTTCGAGGAGTTGCTCCTCGTTGATGCACAGGGGCGGATTGCACATGAAGCTGCCCCAGCGGACGAACGTGAACAGGCCGCTGTCGCGGAAGTGGGCGCCCAGGGCGGCCATCCCGGGGGACGAGCCGTTGTAGGGCGCCATGCGCTCGCCGGCCTCGTTCTTCTGCAGGTCGATCATCCCGAAGAGCCCGATCTGGCGGCCCTCGCGCATCGATGGGTGCTTCGCCTGCAGACGGTCCATCTCGGACCGCATCACGGCGCCCATCTTCACGGCGTTCTCGACCAGCCCCTCGTCGCGCATCACGTCGATGACCGCCTCCGCGGTGGCGAGCCCGAGGCAGTGGCTGTTGTACGTGAGGCCACCCCAGAAGACGTTGTCCTGGAAGTGCGCCGCGATGCGGTCGCTCACGGCCATGCAGCCGAGCGGCGCGTACGAGCTGGTCAGGCCCTTGGCGAAGGTGACGATGTCCGGCGAGATGCCGCCGTGCTCGAAGGCGAACATCTTCCCGGTACGCCCGAAGCCGCACATCACCTCGTCACACACCAGCAAGATGCCGTGCCGGTCGAGCAGCGCTTTCAGCCCCTGCAGATAGCCCTCGGGCGGCGGCAGGATGCCGTTCGTGCCGGTCACCGTCTCGATGAACATCGCCGCGATGTTCTGCCCACCCTCGTAGGTGATGACCTCCTCCAGGTAGCGGAGGTTGTTCGCGACCTTCTCGGCGTCGGTCGTGCCGAATGAGTAGTCGTACGGATTCGGGTCCATCACGTGGACCACGCCCGGCATGCCCGGCTCGTTCGCCCAGCGCCGCGGATCGCCCGTCAACTGCATGCACGCGTTCGTCGCGCCGTGGTAGCTGCGATACCGCGCCAGAATCTTCTGACGCCCGGTGAACTGGCGCGCCGCCTTGATCGCGTTCTCGTTCGCCTCGGCCCCGCCCAACGTATAGAAGAACGTGTTCAGGTCGCCCGGCACGAGATCCGCCAGCTTCTTCGAGACCCGCGCCCGGATCTCCGTCGCGCCCGCCGGGAAGACGTAGAGCAGCTTGTCGATCTGCCGCTTCATCGCCTCGCGCACCTTCGGGTGCCCGTGGCCGATGTTGACGCTCATCAGCTGACTGTTGAAGTCGATGATGCGCCGCCCCTCGGGCGAGTAGAGGTAGATGCCCTCCGCGCGGGCGATCGGCAGCGGGTTGACGGCCTTGCCGGCGCTCCACGTCCACATGCTGTGCTGCTTGCACAGCGCCACCATCTCTTCGGAGTTCATTGGGGACCCCTAGCTCATCCAGTTCTGGTCGGTCTGCAGCGCCCACTTCGTGGTGACCTTCTTCGGGCGCGTCCAGAAGCGGAAGCCGTCGACGCCCGTGAGGTCGCCATGACCGAATTTGCTGTGATTCCAACCGCCGAAGGAGAACGGCTCGCGCGGGACTGGCACGCCGATGTTGACCGCCACCATCCCCGCCTCGAAGCGCTTCGTCGCGTAGTCGGCCACTGCCCCGCTCGTGGTGTAGATCGACGCCGCGTTGCCGTAGGGGTTGGCGTTCTCGACGGCGATCGCCTCGTCCAAGGTGTCGACCCTCACGATGGAGAGCACCGGACCGAAGATCTCGTCGCACGCCGCGGGCATGTCGGCTGAGACGCCGTCGAGGATGGTGGGGCCGACCCAGCAGCCGCCCTCTGCGCCGGGGACGGTGGCGCCGCGCCCGTCGACGAGCACCTTCGCGCCCGCCGCCTCGGCTTCGTCGATGTAGCGCGTGATGCGCTCGACCGAGCCGCGGTTGATGATCGCGCCCATGCTCTCGCCGAGCACCATGTCGCGGGCGTTTCGCGCCATCGCCTCGATGATGTGGTCGACCTGCCCGACGGCCATCAGAGTCGAGGCCGCCATGCACCGCTGGCCGGCACACCCGAAGGCGGAGGCGACTACGTTCGCAGCGGTCAGCTCGACGTCGGCGTCGGGCACCACCACCAGGTGATTCTTCGCGCCGCCCAGGCACAGCATGCGCTTGCCGAGCGCGGCGCCGCGTGCGTAGAGCAGCCTGGCCACCCGGGTCGAGCCCACGAAGCCCACCGCCTGGACGTCGGGGTGGTCGACCACGGACTCCACGGCGTCGCGCGTCCCATGAACGAGGTTGAGCACGCCGTCGGGCAGCCCCGCCTCCGTGAAGAGCCGTGCCAGGTGCAGCGCGCCGTAGGGCACCTGCTCGGACGGCTTCATCACGAAGGTGTTCCCGGCCACGAGGACCTGCGGGAGCATCCACATCGGGACCATCACCGGGAAGTTGAACGGCGCGATCCCCGCGCACACGCCGAGCGGCTCGTAGTCAACGCGGCAGTTGACGCCGCGGCTGACGTCGATTTGCCCGCCCGCGCTCATGTTCGGCAGCGAGGCGCCCAGCTCCAGGCACTCGATGCCCTTCATGACGCTCGCCTTCGACTCGCCGAAGGTCTTCCCGTTCTCGTGGACGATGGTCCAGCTGAGCAGGTCGAGGTCGCGCTCCATCAGCCCCTTGAGGCGATAGAGCACCTGCGCCCGCTCCTTGTACGGCGTCGCACGCCACCCGGGATATGCGGCCTTCGCAGACGCCACCGCCGCGGCGATGTCGGCCGCGCCGGACAGCGCCACGCGGCCGATGTCGCGCCCGTAGCGGGGGTTGGTGACCGCGAGGGTCTCACCACTGATGGCCGCGACTTCGCGCCCGCCAATCCAGTTCAGCGCCGGGGGCGCCTCGGCGAAGTCGTATCCGGTTGGCACGAAGGCGCCCATCACTGGCCTCCTAGAACTCGACCAGCTCGTCGTAGGCCTCGGGGCGACGGTCACGATAGAACTGCCAGGTCTTGCGGACCTCGTCGATCATCCCCAGGTCGAGGTCGGCGATGACCAGCTCGTCGTCGTCCTCGCCAGCCTCCGCGAGGAACTGACCGCGCGGGTTCACGAAGTAGCTGGTGCCGTAGAACTTGCCGATGTTCCAGGGCGCCTCGGTGCCGACGCGGTTGATCGCGCCGACGTAGTAGCCGTTCGCGACCGCGTGCGCCGGCTGCTCGAGCTTCCACAGGTACTGGCTGAGCCCGGCCACCGTCGCGCTCGGGTTGAACACGATCTCCGCTCCGTTGAGGCCGAGGCAGCGCGCGCCCTCCGGGAAGTGGCGGTCGTAGCAGATGTAGACGCCGACCTTGGCGTACTTCGTCTCGAAGACCGGGTAGCCCCCGTCGCCCGGCTTGAAGAAGTACTTCTCCCAAAAGCCCGAGGTCTGCGGGATGTGCTGCTTGCGGTACTTTCCGAGGTAGCTGCCGTCGGCGTCGATGACCGCGGCGCTGTTGTAGTAGACGCCGCGCATTGCCTCTTCGTAGAGCGGCACGACGATCACCATCTCGTACTTGCGCGCGTACTCCTGCATCAGCGACGTCGTGGGCCCCGGGATGGGCTCCGCCGCGTCGTACCAGCGCTTGTCCTGGCCGGGGCAGAAGTAGGGCCCGTTGAAGATCTCCTGCAGGCAGAGGATCTGCACGCCCTTCTGGCCGGCGTCGTCGATCATCGGCAGGTGCTTTTCGAGCATCGCCTTCTGAATCTCGGCCACCGGCACGGACTCGTCGTTGATCGGATTGCTGGCTTGGATCAGGCCGCACTTGACCGTCGACATCGGCTCCTCCTCGTTTGAGCGGACGCGGAATATACCACCGCCGAACTGGCGACGGACTCAGCAATTTCAGGGGACGGCGTGCGCTCGCTTGAGACGGCTGCGCAGGCGGTCACGGGTGCGCCCGAGGCCCTCGTCGCCCGACAGCTTCTCGATCAGCCCGAGCGCCTCGGTGTAGCGCTTGACCGCGGCGTCGCGTTTGCCCTGCTCGAGCACCACGTCGCCCGCGTAGCCGAGGCGGATCGCGAGGGCATGCTTCAGCGCGACGTCCGTGGGCGCGCCCTTCAGGAGCGCCCGCGTCATGTCGACGGATCGGTCGTGGCTCGCGAGCGCCTGGTCATGTCGCCCGGCGCGCTGCTGAACCAGGCCGGTGGCGGTGATGTCGGCGGCGGCCCCCGCACGGTGCGCGGCTTCCTCCGGTTGCAGACCCTCGAGCCGCTTCCAGATCGCGCCTGCCTTCGCGAACGCTTCGAGCGCCTGGGACGGGTTCTTCGCCGTCTCCTCGCGCCGCCGTTCTGCGTGGTAGCGGCCCAGCCGGCCGTATGCCTGGGCGAGCGCTTGCAGGTCGCGGACATCCGCCGTGTCGCCCTCGGCCAGCTTGGCGAACGCCTTCACGGCCTCGGCGTAGGCAGCTCCGGCGGCGCTCTTCGAGCCCATCGAGATGATGCTGTCGGCGTAGGTGGTGTGCAGGCGACCGAGCAGGATGTGCATGCGCCGGTTGTCGGGCGTCTTCTCGAGCAGCTTCGCGGCCCGCCTCACCTGGCTCTGGAGATACGCCCGGCGCGCGTAGTCGGCGTCGGAGTGAGAGATGCGCGCGATGTAGCGGTCGGCGTCGAGCGTGGCCTCCACCACGAGTCGCAGCATCTCGTCGGCGCTCTCCTCGGCCTGGGCACCCACGTGGTCGGAGACGCGCCGCTCGCGCTCGGTGACCCGGCGCTCATTCTCCGCGTTCTTCCGACTCTGCTCGGCCGCGATGTGGCGCTCCTCCGCGGTGCGCAGAGCTTCCTTCGCCTTCGTCTCCGAACGACGCGCCGCGTTCATGTGGGTCCGCAGATCCCCCGCGGTCTCGGTGGACTGCAGCCACAACACGCCACAGACGCCGACCACCGCCATGAGCAACAGCACGAGCAGCCGCAGCCGGCGGATCCTTCCGGTCGCCAGCGCCCGCTCCGCTTCGCGGGCGCGGGCCTCCGTAGCGCGGGTCTCCCGGGCCGCCGCGTTCGCGGACTCGGCGGCCTCCTTCTCATGGCGTTCCGCGGCCTCGACGTAGTGTCGCGCCTGCGTCCGCATCGAGGAGCGCAGCCGCTGGGTCTGCTCGTCGGGCAGGTCGTGGCCGGCGTAGTAGAGGAGCCGGGCCCCGGACGGCAGATCAGCGTCGTCGCCGCCCCAGCTCGCGGTCGCGGCCTCGACGTCGTGCCGCCGCTCGAGCACCGCGCGGTCGGCGTCGAGCCATCCGCGGAGCCGAGGCCACATCTGGGGGAGCGTGCCGTGCGCGAGCCGCACGTAGTCGACGCCGCCGTCACGCGCCGTCTTCACCAGCGGCGTCACAAGCTCGCCGTCGCCACCACTGGACTCGAGCGTATCGAGCAGCTGGGAGGCGCGAGGGCCACCGCCGGCCGCGGTGACCGCCTCTGCGTTCTCGAGCGCGATGGACATGTCGCCATGCCCGCGGCCGGCCCCGACGAGCGCCGTGAGCAGCGAGCGCGTGCGGGTCCGTTCGTCGTCGCCCAGCGCCTCGAATTGCCGGTCCAGCGCGACCGCAGGGCCGTCGATCAGCCCGGCGAGGTCCGCGTACTTCTGCGTGTCGGCCCGTTTGCCGTGCCAGAGCGCGTTCAGGATCCAGCTCAGCCGACCCGGGAGCTGCGGCGATTGCAGCGCGTCGGTGGCCACCTGGGCAGCGAGGTCCTCTGCCCACGGTCGACCGGCCATCTGCGCTGGCCCGTTCAGGACGTCCTGGATGCCGGCGAGGCTCAAACCGCCGAGTTCGTACACGGCCGAGTGCAGCTGCGCCGCCGCGGCGAGCCCGGGCAGAAGCGCGAGCACCGCTTGTGTCACGTCGTTGCGGCCGGTGGTGAACAGGAAGAGCCGATGGTCGAAGTCGTCGAGCGCCTCGGAGAGCAGGGCGTCGAAGCGCGCCATCTCTTCGGGGTGCTGCAGCCCCTCCGTGAGCACGTCGTCGAGGTGGTCGACCACCAGGACGAGGCCCTGGTCGGCGGGCAGGTGCTCGTGCACCAGGTCGGTCAGCCCGGTCTTGCTCGCGAGCTGCTCCATCACCTCTTCGGTCGACACGAGCCCCGAGAAGGCCGCCGCGACCGCGAGCGAGAGGCTCTGTCCGGCTCGCTCCGCCGGGCGGCAGGCGGCGACACGCCAGTCGGTCGGCGCCCCTGCGATGCCGCCTCGGACCACGGCCGGGACCAGCCCGCCCCGCGCGAACGAGGCCTTGCCGATGCCCGGTGGTCCCTCGACGCGCAACCAGCGCCTGTGCCCCCCGTCGGGTTGGGTGCCGAGCCGGCTCAGGGCCTCGGCGAGCTCGGCGTCACGTCCGAAGAAGTCGCGTGCGTCGTTGATGCCGTACGGCAGCAGCCCCGGATACGGGTTGATCGTGGCACCCGCGGGCGGCGGGCGCGGGACGCCGTCGGGATCCGACAGCCGCGCGACCAGCTCCTTGAGGTGCGTGTCGAGCAACGACTTGTCGCTCGGGAGGCGATGCGCGTCGTTGTCGTCGAGCCACGCCTCCATCTCACCTGGCTCGTACCCGTCGCGCACCAGCGGCGTCGTCTGGAGCTCGGCGTTGAGCGCGGCGCTGCGTGCCGCGAAGTCGAGCTCGGCGCGCTGCCACGCCATCGGCGTCGTGTCGGTCAACAGGATGACGTGGTGCCGCGCGTGGCGTATCGCTCGGTGGCCGCGAGCGAGCCAGGTCCCGTCACCGGGGGCGGCCTCGTCGAACCAGACGCGCAGCCCGGCGGAGCGGATGAACCGATAGACCGCGCGCGCCAGCGTCGCGTTGGTCCGCGCGTAGCTGAGGTAGACCTCGTTCGCCAACGTCCCTCCAGTGGACCTCGCCATAACAGAGAACGCACGATTGGGCTATGCAATCCCGGTAGTTGCACCTGTCGTCGAGGTTCGCAGATGCCCAAAGACGAGGTCGTCGTCTTCTCGTCGATCAACACGGCCGAGTGCTACCTCGTCCGCAGCCTGCTTACTCGCGAAGGGATCGCCTCCCGCCTCGTCGGCGAGTTCCGCGCGCCCCTCGGCGGGGAGGTTCCGCTCGACGACGCCCGCACCGAGCTGCTCGTCGCCGTCCCCGACCAGGCCGCTGCCGAGGCGCTCATCGACCAGGCCCGCCGCACCGACGGTCCCGACCGGCCCTGCGCAGCATGTGGCGAACCGAACCCCCCCGCTTTCGAGCTGTGCTGGTCCTGCGGCGCCGACGTGCCTCCGCCCCCTGGTCCTCGCGCCGTCTGACATGCGGGTCTAGAGTCCAGCGTCCAAGACTGGGACGAGGGATCGACCGATGTCCGAGAACACGACCTCGCGCGCCTCCACGCTCCTCGGCTACGTCATCTACGGGATGGCGACCTGCGCCGTGCTGCTCGTGCCGTGGCTCGTGCTGGAGGAGGTCTTCAAACGACTGCCGGCCGGGAGCGTCTTGAAGGACAAGCTGCGCAGTCTCGAGCTGCCCGCCGCGCTGGAAGTCGTGCTCGGGCTGGTGGTCCTCGTGGTGGCCCTGGCGCTCATCGGCTGGCTCGTGCGCCGATTCTTCTGGGACCGCCTCTCGAGCTTGCCCGTCTTTCGCATCTTCATGCCGAGCGTGGAGAAGCTCAGCGACCAGCTGAAAGGGGGCGGCAAGCGCCCCGACGTGGTCGCTTGGGTGATGTGGCCCAACGAGAACATGCACACCCTCGGCATCGTCAAGGGCCGAGGCGCAGCCGAACAGGTCGGCTCCATCCGTGTCGAGGCGCCACTGGGCCTCGAGCTCGTCTGGGCCCGCCGCGAAGACGAAGCCGTCGCGTCTGGCCACCAGCGTCGCGACCGCCCATTCCGCGACGAGGGCGTCGGCGAGCAGTGTGAAGACGTCCTCACACAGGCCCGAGTGCGGGTCGCCGAACCAGAAGTCGTTGAGCTCCATGCATGGGAGCACCGCCTCCGAAGGCAGCCTCGCCTGCGCCCAGCTCGCGAACGCCCTCGCCTGGTCCCAATCGACGCAGTCGACGGGGTGCGCCGCGTGCCCTTCCATCCTCCAATTGCACCGCAGCGGAGTCGCGCTGTTCGGCTCCGTGCACCCTTCGCCACCCGCGTCGTGACACGCCCGGTATTGCGCGACTGTCACCTCTGTTCGTGAGAGCTCGAACGCCGGCACATCGACGGCCTCGGCGGACCGGTCGTCGCCCATGTGGTAGTCGCCACCTGCGATGCGCACCCACTGGATCGCACCCTCGTCCGTCTCACCGTCGCAGTCGTCGTCGACTCCGTTGGCGGTGAGATCATCCGTCCTTGGGCGACCGGGCGTGCACGGTCCGGGGACGCCGCCCTCGCAGGCCGCGGTCCGTGCGCACGCGCCGAGACCGCACATTGCGCCGGCATACGCCTCGTCCGCCTTCCCGTCGCAGTCGTCGTCGACGCCGTCACACGTCCAGTCCTCGGTCCCCGGTGGACAGGTGGCGACCGCTTCGTCCTGTTCGGCCGCGAGGTCCGGCGCGGGCCTCACGTCGGGCGTCGCCGCTCCGTCCAAGCCGAGGTCGTACTCGGGCAGGTCGACGCACGCCGCCACACACGCGGCGACCAGCCAGCAGGGCGAGCGCCTCACCCTCTGGCCAGACGACAGCGGCGGTTCGACGCGCCTACCACACGCCGGTGACCGCGAGCCCAAGCTCGGCCGCGGCCGCGGACGGTGCGACGGCCGGGCCCTCGTCGAAAAGGAGCAGCCACCCACCCACCCCGACGAGAGTCGCGCCGACGCCGAACAGCCAGTAGCTGAGGTTGGCTTGCTGTTCGGCGGATTCACGGGAGGACTCCACCGTCCGGGCTTTCAGTTTCGTCCTGTCGCTTTCGAACCTCTCGAAGGCCGCGTCGGCGGTGTCGATCTCGTCGCGCGCCGAGGCGTTGAAGTAGCCTCCGACGGCGACACCGGCGACGCCGGCACCCAGCGTGAGCCAGCCTGCGACGGCCCTGGCCGAGGGCTCCGCGACCGCATCCGCGATATTCGGTGGCGCACCCTGGATGTCGCCGGACCCACCGGCGACGGCTACCGCTCGACTCGCGCGACAGCGCGCGCCGACCTTCGTGATTGCCGCGGTGGCACGGCTGACGCGGGGCGTCTCGGAGTCGCGTCCGCGGGCGAAGGACAAGTAGCGCTCGAACGCGGTCTCCGCATCACAGACCCGGCCGAGCCGCTCCATCGCGAAAGCGAGGTTGTACCGGGTCAGTGCGGTCAGTCGATGGCTCGGCGGCAAGGCCTCGAGCGCGGCTTGGAATCGGGCACGCGCGGTCTCGAAATCGTTCGCTTGAAACGCCTGGTATCCGGCGTGGTAGAGGCCCGGCCCATCAGCCGGTGTCGCCATCACGACGCTGGGAAGAAACGCCAGCGCGAACCAGGACCAGGCGGCGCGCACCGGGTGACCTCCGCATCGAAGCCTCACGGCGAATCATACGCCTCAGCGAGGCCGCAAGCGACCGCCGACGCAGCGTTGTGTGACGTCTGGCTCCAGGCAGGCCTCCATACGCGGGTCGAAGCGGCGAGCCAGTGCCTTTCCGCCGCGGAGATTCGCGAGCCGGGCCCTTCGCTTCTTCGCCTCGTCACACAGGCAGTTGTGCAACGCTGCTTCCAGTTGGGTCTGTGCGGCGCGCAGCTTCCCGTCATTCCGCGAGCCCTTGCTCCGTCGCGACGCCGACCTTCGCTTCTTGGGGCGCCGCTTGGGCCGGGTGCTCGGAGGCGTTTGCTCGAGGGGCTTTGCGTCCGGGCGCGCGGTGGCGGACTCGGGTGCCGCATCGACGGTGGTCGACTGGGGTGCGGCGTCGACCGCGCCGACAGCTCGGGCGTCCAGTTGGGGCGTCGCGTTGGCGAGGTCGGGAGCGAAGTCCTCCGGCGCGGCGGCATTGGCCGGGCTCTCGGGTGCCGGGCTCGCTTCGAGTCCTGCGCCGAACAGCTCGACGACTCCGGCGGCGAGGAGCACGGTCAACAACAGGAGAAGCGCGATGCGCGCCGGCGTTCGGCTGGGGTGCGGCGGATCGGGCTCGGTGACCGAGACCTCCCCAGAGCCTTCGGAGAGCGTCAGGGGTTCGAACTCGGCGTCCGGAGCGGGCGGATCGACCATCGTGGAGAGGTCCGCCGCAGTGGGCGCGCCTGCTGGCTCGGCGCTCTCGTGCGGCGCTGGGAGCACAGTCTGCGCGGCGCCGCCGACCGCCTCGCTGAACGCAGACGAGAACGCCTCCATGGTCGCGAAGCGCTCCTCAGGGCTCTTCTCCAGAGCGCGCCGCACGATGGAGCACGCGGCGTCGTCGAGGTCCGGCACGTCCAGCGGAAGCGGCTCGTCGTTGAGGTGCTGAATGATGATCGACATCGGCGTCGCCCCGGTGAACGGGGGCAGCCCGGACAACATCTCGTAGAGCATGGCCCCAGCGGCGTAGACGTCGGCTCGTCTGTCGATCTCGGGCGCGCCCGAGCACTGCTCCGGGGACATGTAATGCGGCGTGCCCATCACGACCCCGGGCTGAGTCCGCGTGCCGTCGTCCGTTCGGGCGATGCCGAAGTCGATCAGTTTTGCCAGCAGGCGTCCGTCCGGGGCTCGGGTGACCACGACGTTGTCGGGCTTGACGTCGCGATGGATGATCCCGTGGTCGTGGGATTCGCCGAGGGAGCGAGAGACGTGCTCGAGAACCTCTGCCGCCTCGGCCGGAGGGAGCGGCCCACGTCGCAGTCGCGCGGCGAGTGACTCGCCGACGAGGCGCTCCATGACGATGTACGCCATCCCGGTGAGCGCGCCGTCGCGCAAGAGTCCGTAGTCGAAGACCGTGACCGTGTGATCGCTTCGTAGCCGTGAGACGGCGCGGGCCTCGCGTTCGAATCGTGACCTTGCCTTCCGCGCTCCGGTGAGGGCGAGTTGCAGCAGCTTCACGGCGACTTCGCGCTCCAGCCTGAGGTCGCGCCCGAGGTAGACCGCCCCCATCCCACCCCCGCCGATCCACCCGACCAGGGCGTACCGGTCGTCGAGGACGTGCCCGAGCAGCTGTGCGTCGTCACGCAAAGCAAGCGTGTTCGGGTCGACTGCGTACAGTCGGTGCTCGGGGCAAAGCGCCGCCCCACGGGGTGGAGGCTTGCCACACTCAGGGCAAACGCCGCTCACGCGCGACATCTCGGAAAGACCGCTGGATCCTCGGGCATCGTGGTCATCACGCTCACCGCGTCTCGAAGTGCCGTATCAGCTGCCCGGGCGGCGCCGACGATGTCTCGCGCGATCTCGAACGGCCGGCGGCCGAAAAAAAGCGCCTCGCCTTACGTCAGTCTCTGTGAGGGCGTCGCCAATGGGAGAGCGACGACGCACTGGGAGGTGAGCGATGCGCGCAGCGGTGATCGGTGGGACACCGGAGGCTCTGGTGGTGGCGTTGGCGATGACGAGGGCCGGCGTCGACGTTACGGTTTACGCGGGCAGCGGCGGCCTGCGTCAGCGTGGCATGGGCGTGGTGCTTGGACGCGAGGGCCGCGCCGCCCTCAACGAGCTCGGCGTGCAGGTTCCGGGCACGCAGCTGTTTGGCGAGCGGCTCGGCGTGTTGCGCGACGACCTGCTCCAGGCGCTGCACACCGCCCTCCCACCCGAAGCGCTCCGATGGGGCCGCTTCGCTGGTTTCTCCGCTCGAGGTGACGTGCGCGTCGACGGACAGGTCCTCGACGCAGACGTGTACATCGGCGCGGACGGCGCAGGCTCGCCGCTCCGTCGCGCGCTGTTCCCGCACGGCGCCGAGTCCACGATGCAGATGACCGAGGTCGAGTGCGTCTTCGCGCCGGACACGGTGCTGGACCTGGTCCCCGGCCTCGACATCGTCCCGGTGGCCGAAGGGCGCGTCACCTGCACGCTCCGCAATGTGCAGGCGACGGATTGGCGCGACGAGGAGGTCACCCGACCAGGGGACGCACGCGCGATCAGCGCCATGCAGCCGGCGGCCGCGATGGACGCCCGCATCTGGCACACCTCTGCGTTCGTGCCGCCAGCGACTGGCGCCGGGCGCGTGGTGCTGGTCGGTGACGCGGCGGACCCACGCGGAGCGTTCGCGGGTGCCGACCTCGACGCTTCGATCCTCGATGGGTTGCAGGTGGTCTTCGACCTGCTCCGTGCGGAGGAGCGCGCCGCCGTCTGAGCCTCGGGGCCGGTCCGCGAAGTGGGTGGTACCTGGGCGCCGCCCTCGGCCGCCCTGCGACGCTCTGTGCTTGATGCGTGCGTTCCTCGCTGCGCCGCTGTTGGATGTCACCGACTCCCCAACTGCCGTTCATCGGCTGCTGCGCAGCAATCCGACCTACGCCCGCGCGTGCGGCTTCCGCGGCCC
>PVBE011098713.1_pt1 | contig 36803 bp, 45 predicted proteins | sample 1631181 | NCBI WGS metagenome assembly PVBE01 (sample SAMN08397723, study PRJNA350692) | Marine metagenome, whole genome shotgun sequencing project. | isolation source: water | place: Pacific Ocean | collected 2012-04
CATTATTTACTCTCCTTCTTTTTTGATTCCGTTACATACTCCTCTGCGGCAGGGGGGATAGAATCAACTTCTACTTCCTTACCCGCATTGAGTGCTTCCCAATCCTCAGTTGCAAAGCCACAAAAGGACTCCCATCTGGGAACTGGTTTTTTCTTATCTTTAAGTTTTATTTTCATTTGGTATCCTATTCATAATCAGGTTCTGAGGACATACATGAGAATTGATAATTGACAACATTAAGATTCGGTTTGTCAGATTCGTTCTCTCTTAACGAAGGGTTATAATCAATGTCGGTGATCCTCCCATCGTGCCAGATATATTGAGTAATCAAATTCCAGTAGTCGATGCTGTAAGCCCAACGAGTCAGGTAGGTTGAGAATGTTGTCTCCGCATTATCTGGCGAGGGATAGTTCTTGAACAGCCGCATCAATCTTTCCGTTGAATTGGAAAGAAATTCGTGATGTGTATGCCGAGCGTAGCCCTCTCGGAATAAGTAATATCTTATATCAAATATGTAGCGACGTAAAAGCCCTCCCGCTAACGGCTGAATATCCCCGACTGAATTAAGGAAAATGTTAAAGAACGTGGAACTGTGAAAAGCATAGTCCTTATCGAAATGAACCGCGACCTTGAACTCATTAAAGATAAGTTCTTGCATCTTGTTCATGATCCGCTTTCCCTGATCCAGATAAATCATCGGCGTTCCATCTGGATAGTTCTAACTGGTGACCCCGCTTCTGGAATATCACTTGAACATTCAACTTCCCAAGTGTCATTTGTTGTCGCCACGCCATAACTCCACCGAGCCTCCAAGCCATGCCCGATTCCCTGATAGCCTCCCGTGATTGCCTCATTGGAAAAAACCGCTTGAGTTTGTAGTCCTGTTGAACTGGAAACGTAAGAACTATAAGTCACGGTTGTATTAGCCGATCCCTTTGTTAAAGTCCCTCCCGCACTGATGATAACCTTGATGAGATCATCTGCTGTTGCCCGTCCCCTTACATCTATGATGTTTGAGGTTGAACTCGAATTGATACTTACCCGCTTGACGATCCCCTGATTGTGTCGCATTGATTTATCATGCCACATTGACAGTTCGCCAGATTTGATATGGTCGAGCCATCCCGTTCCCTCTGGATTGTAAGCCAAAGATTGAAGATAATCAGCCCTATCAGGATCATAAGGTCGGGCGAGTTCAGCACAGGCAAGGACAGCATTACATTTAATTATCATGTCATCCCACGAAGCCCCGCTGACTCCCTGAGCCCCAACACCCAATCTTTTATGGATCGGTCTGTTAATGTAGTTGCGTACGAAGGAGGCGGCTCTTGAAAGGGCAGTTTCCTTGAGTGTCTGGTATGATCTGCCGCCTTCAATGGTATGGTGTGTTAGTGGGTTGTTGTCGCTCCTTACGTAGAGCGTATCCGTATCTGAATCGTAGAACCATTCCCCGTCAGTATCATTGGAAACCAAAGTTGAGAGGTCTGCAATAGCATCGCCTAAATCAAAGTTATCCCTGAAAAGCGTGTCAATCGTTCCTGTTGAACCCGCTCGATAAGTATTACTCTGATAAAAAATCCATCCCGTAATCAGAATCTTTCTATCGAAAGCCTGAATGTCTGGGATGAAATACTCAAGATCAGTAGTGGCGTTAGCGTAATACTCGTCATAGGTACTCATTGAACCCGCCTTGCCCCACTAATTCGGGAACATCTATCATATCAATCGTCTCCATTATCCTCCGCATTAAATCAAATTTTGCATCTACTGATTCTGGTGTATCCAGATCACTCGCTTCATCATATTGCCATCTCAGAACTTTTAACTGAGCAATCGCTTCGCCGAGATTAAGTGTTTCCATCTATTTCGTCTCCCCAAAGAATCGTCTTGCCTTTTGTAATATCCACAACATCGAGTCTAAAATCATTATTAGCAAACCAATCCACAACTCCGAAAGCGTGACCCCATGACGTTTTTCGATTGCGTAGCCAAGTATTAGCTTCATCGCTCATGTCCTTCAAACATCCCAAAGAAAACCCTGCATGAGCCCCGTCCAGATGGGTAACGGAATGCCTCTGAACATCGTGGATATGTCCGTAAACCACTGACTTGCCAAGATTGAGGGCGTGTTGCCTTGCGTGATAAACCGTTGAGTAATGCCCTCCATGATAGAAGTATAGCTTCCCGATCTTGAGATATTTCCCGTAGGGCTTGTAGATGTATCCCCGTTCTTTAAGCCTGAGAGCGGTGGGGAATTGTATCTCTTTGAGGTAGGGGTGTTCATCTACAAACTGATTACACCAAATGTCATGATTCCCTTCGAGTAAATAACGCTCCTCGCATTTAACGGAATCCAGAACCCTGTCGAATTGGTCCAACCCATCATTGACTGCTTCAATGTCTTTCTCAATTTCTGGAAGGATGTATTCAAGGGGTGGTCGTTTCCTTCTTTTATATTTCCATCCTGAGACACTTTCCCATTCCCCCAAATCCCCCAGATGAATGAAGATGGACGGCTTCACCATTTTGATCGCCTTGAGAACACAATTCACCGCCGCCTGATCGTGGAGTGGGAAGTGGGTATCTGGTGCGATTATTGCCCGTTTCATATAAGTTCAAAATGAACCAAATCATCGAACCTGTTATCCTTTGTCTCCCAATCCATATCCCAATCAGCCCCGCTTCTAATTTTTATATTCATCTGCCTGGCGGTCCCCAGGACAAACCCCGCAAAGAAGTGAAACCTGTCCCTGTCATCCCAATCTATCGGGTAAGGAGCAACATCCACAGCGACAGATGGTTTCTTATTATGCTTTCCCATCGGATACCGCACTTTGGATTTCCCATCATCATAAGCCTTGTTCTGTCTCGCCTTTCCCCGATGCCCTTCTATGATCGTGCAATCGAATGTCCTTACCACTTCATTGAATAGAACCTGTAATTTGAGATCGCAAGTTTCCAACCGCCCCCGTGATCGCTTTGAAAAACGGGGCACTACTTTTTCACTTTGTAATTCTTTTGAAGCTTATTTAGTTTTTTTGAATCTCTCTCTTCCCTTGATAGTTCAGCAAGTTTTATTAGGTGTAAAACTCTATCGCTGATTTGAGCACCAACTGATTTCCAATAATCTAATCTTTCAGAGTTGATATTGATATCTTCCTCATTGCCTTTTGCTCTTGGATTAAAATAACCCAGTCTTTCTATATATTTACCATCACGTGGATTTCTGCTATCAGTAGCTACGATGTGGTAGAAAGGGCGTTTCTTTGACCCGCCTCTTGATAATCTAATTTTGACCATTGTTGTTACTCATCAATATATTTAAGTTATGGCGCGGAATTGTACGGTAATTTACATATCAGGTCTAGATAGTTTTCTTGACACGATAACCTTCAGAGACGAAAATAGAGATATGTTAACTATAAAGGAGTCGCTGTAATTGAGCGATGACATACCGCTAGAATACCTTTTCGTAATTCTAGCCATACTAATCTTACTATCAGCATTCTTTTCTGGAACGGAAACTGCACTCATGAGAGTGAATAAATACCGTGTCAGACACCTTGCAAAAAAAGGGAATAAGAGTGCCAAACTAGCTGAAAAACTTCTTAAGAAGCCTGACAAGCTCATTGCTTTTATACTTCTTGGAACAAATCTGGTTAACTTTATTGCCGCATCCTTGGTGGGTGTTGTTTCTATGGAAATTGGTGGGCCAACTGGTGTTGTTATTGGAACAATATTACTAACAGCGGTTGTCTTATTATTTTGTGAATCCATACCTAAGACTGTAGCAGCAATATTTCCGGAGAAAATCGCTCTTCCTGCAAGTCGAATCTATCATCCGCTCGTTAAGTTTACTCAGCCATTTTTAGCGATCATTAACTTCTTTACCAATATGGTTCTTAAATTACTTGGCTCAGGACCAAACGAGCAAGAGGAAAAAATATCGGTTGATGAACTCAGAACTATAATCACTGATGGACTGACAAAAACTGCCTTCGATAGACAAAACATCATGATGGGTGTTCTGGATCTAGGAAGCATGACTGTTGAAGACATTATGCTTCCTCATAACGAAGTTGTCGGAATTGATCTAAATGAACCAAAAGAGGAATGTATAAAGATCATTCAAAAGAATTTTCACTCATCTTTACCGGTTTATGAAGATGTTCTCGATAACCTAAAAGGCGTCCTTTACTTAAATGAATTCTTAAAGAATGTTGACCTTGATTCATTTAACAATGATTTGATTAAGCAACACATGAGAAAGCCTTACTTTATTCCTGAAACGACTTCATTGAGCCAGCAGCTAGTTGAATTCAAATCAAAGAAACAAAAAACTGCATTTGCTGTGGATGAGTATGGAAATATTCAAGGACTCATAACGATAGAAGATATTTTTGAGGAAATCGTAGGAGATTACCTTGAGGAAACTCAGAAAATTAACAAAGAGATGAAGCCTAAGAAAATAAAGGATTACTATGTCGTTAGTGCTTCTTCAAACATTCGCGTACTGAATAAGATGATGAACTGGGACATCCCTATTGATGAAGCGAAAACGATCAATGGTGCCGTGCTAGAAAATCTTGGATACATTCCCGAAGAAGGGACAGATTTTAGATTAGGGGGCTATATCATCGAAATTTTATCGACAAAAGAGAATGCTGTTGAGAAAGTCAAAATTAAGAAAACAGATGATGATTATGAATTAAAGGTTGTTTCTTAGAATTGCTCGTATTCAGGAACCCAGTTCTCGAACTTGGTATACCGCCCTATCCAGGTCAGATTGAATTTACCTATTGCACCGTTCCTTTGTTTAGCTACATTGATCTGAGCAATGCCTTTCTTATCTGTTTCTGGATCATAGACCTCTTCACGATATATGAATGCGATGAGATCTGCGTCTTGCTCAATTGCGCCTGACTCTCTGAGGTCTGACATTTGTGGGACTTTATCGGTCCGTTGTTCAACACTCCGATTCAATTGCGAAAGAGCAATGATCGGAACATCTAATTCTCTGGCCAGAGCTTTTAGATTTCTAGATATTTCTGAAATTTCAGTTGCCCTATTCTCCTTATTTCCATGGACTTGCATGAGCTGAAGGTAATCGATCAAAATCAGTGACAATCCTTTTTCTCTTTGAATTCTTCGAGCTCTTGCTCTCAACTCAATGGGAGAGAGGGATGGTGTATCATCAATATATATTGGAGCATTCTTCATTTGCTGAATTGCACCATCGATTCTATTCCAGTCCCTTTCTTCGAGCTTACCTGTCCTCATGGAATGAGAATTGACTCTTCCCAGCGATGAAATCATTCGTTGAGCAAGAGAGCTTGCTGACATTTCCATACTAAACACTGCAACGGGATTTTCATCGGCAAGCGCTGCGTGTTCTGCAATATTTAATGCAAATGCTGTTTTACCCATTGAGGGCCTACCAGCAATGATAATGAGTTCGCCTTTTTGTAATCCTGCTGTGAGATTATCGAGTTCCCGAAAGCCTGAAGAAACTCCGGTTAATCCACCTCCGCCTTGTGCTCTCTTATCAAGCTCATCATACGTTTCTTTCACAAGGTCACTCATGTGAGCAAATGATCCCTTCTTGGAACCGCGTTCAGCAATTTCAAAAATATACGACTCGGCAATATCAACCAACTCAGTTGGTGACCTTCCTTCCGGTTTATAAGCATTTTGAGATATGTCATTACTGATTTGTATCAGCTCCCTGAGCAGTGCCTTTTCTCGTATTATTTTTGCATACTCAGTAACATTAGAACTCCCAGCCGTGTTTTCAATGATTTCAGACAAATAATCTATTGGAGAATCAGGAGTGCCGCCGCCATTGGAATCTAGATAGTCAGAAACCGTCAAGACATCTGTAACTTTTGAATTTTCTCTCAGCTTTTGTATTGCTGAGAATACGGCCTTATTTTCTGGATAATAGAAATCACGATCGGAGATTAGATCAGCAATTTTATCGTATGCCTCGCCATTGGGGTCCAATATCAATCCCCCAATAAGTGCTGCTTCCGCCTCAGTGGAATGAGGTGGTAACGATATCTGTCCTAATGATTTATTTGATCTTTGGGTCTCTGCTGCAGATTTTGCCATTTATTCGGATTCTTCGGTATTTTCAGTATCAATATTCTCTTCATTGATATTATCTTCTTCCTCTTCAGAATCCAAAGTATTTTTAATGGCCACTTCGCCACCTATGACTTCGACGCTAATAATGACCTGAATCTCGGGATGGAATAATAATTCCACTTCATGTGATCCAATCATTTTAATGGGGCCATCAGGCATATTGATAGAACTTCTTTCGAGCTCTACGCCTTTCTCGATTGCGGCATTTGCAATATCGATTGTCCCTATAGATCCGTAAAGCGTTCCTTCTTCTGTAACGTTTGCTTCGATGGTCAACTTCAACCCCTCAAAAGCTTGAGCTTTTTCTCGAAGTACAGAAATCTCCTCGTCTTGTTTCTTTCTGAGCTCTTCTTTTTGTAATTCAAGTTGCTTAAGGTTTTCAGCAGTAGCAAATACTGCTTTGCCTTGAGGAACGAGAAAGTTCCTTCCATAACCTGGTTTCACAGAGACGACTTCTCCAATTTCTCCCAGATTCTTTATATCTTCTTTAAGTATAACTTCCATGACTATTTTCTTATCTTCTATGTTGATCGGTATATGGTATCAAAGCCAAAAATCTTGCTCTCTTGATTGCTACAGCAAGCTGTTTCTGATAATTGGCCTTAGTTCCAGTGATTCTGCTAGGTATAATTTTTCCAGTCTCAGTAATGTATTTCTTTAAAACATCGATGTCTTTGTAATCGATTTGATCAACACCTTCGGCCGTAAACTTGCAGTATTTATTTTTGTTTCTGTTTATACCTTTTTTTCTTCTAAACTCTTTTTTACCCTTCTTTCTTTTCATCGGTCCCTTCCTCTAAATTTTCTTCATTGGCATTCTCATTTTCCTGTTCAGTCTCAGCAACCTCTTCTTGAGTCTCAGCAACCTCTTCTTGAGCTTCTTTTTTAATTTCATCATCGGCTTGCTCTTCTACTTTTTTGTCAGCTTTCTCTGAAGTTGGGCCGTCTTTTACTTCTTTCTGTTCATCCGATGGTCGTACTTTTGCTTTTCTCGAATCATCTTTTTTATTGTTTAATTCAAAGAGCTTTGAATCTCCTGTTTCAGTTTTCTTTATTTTGACTATAAGATGTCTCATGATTGAGTCGTTGAACTTGAATAATGATTCCAATTCACTGATCACACCTTCGTTTGCTTCGATGTTCAAAAGAACATAGTGTGCTTTGTGCATATTCTCGATTGTGTAAGCAAGTGGCATCCTGCCAATGTCTTCTGTTCTATGGATGATTCCGTCAGACTTCTTAACGGTTTCTTGATACCGATTAATCATTTCCGGTACTTGTTCGCTCTGATCTGGATGGACCAGCAACACTAATTCATAATGTCTCATATTTTCCCTTTTGGTTAAAAGCTACCCAAATTTATTATTGGTGCAGCAAGGTTATTTACATTGTCAGCGGATCGTACAGAAAATATCCAAATAATTCAAACTAATTAGCACTCCTCTGCCTAAGCACCTCATAAAGCATTAATCCGCATGCAACTGAAACATTTAAGCTTGAAACAACACCAGACATTGGGATAGATAATAACTGATCACATTGTGACTTTGTTAAATCCCTCAGTCCTGCCCCTTCAGATCCAACAATAATGGCTGTAGAGTCATTATAATTGGGTTGCCAATAAGAAACTTCTGCATTCTCAGATGTTCCATATACCCAGAAACCTATCTCTTTGATTCTGCTTATAAATTGCGAGATATTTGAAACAACAGCAATGTTTGTTTTTTGGAGTGCACCTGATGATACCTTTCCTATCACGGGGCTATCCATGTTGACTCTATTCTTTGACAAAACAACCATATCGACATCTGCAGCATTTGCAGTACGAAGGCATGCACCAATGTTTCTTGGATCGTCAAGATCATCAAGTATCAATACCAGTGATCCTTCATTTTGGGAAAGAAACTGAATGCTTGATTTAAGGTCAAAAAATTCATTGATTGTGATTTTTGCAGCAATGCCTTGGTGCTTTTCAGTTGAAAGAAGCTCAGATAAAAATGATTTATCAACTCTTATAATATTCAATCTTGAAGCGACTTTACGGGTTAATAATTTTTCAATCCGTTTATTTGAAGAGGATTTATCAACATATAGATCGATGATACTGTTTGGGTTTTTTGATACGGATGTTTCGACAGAATTAAATCCATATATCGTGACCTCTTTGCTCATGAAAATAGTTCATCAATGACGATCATGTCATTTCTATCGGGGCCTGTTGATATCAGAGCCACTGATACGCCGGTTGACTTCTCTATACCTTTGATCAAGGTCTGTGCTTCGGTCGGTAATTCATCGAATGACTTCAGTCCAAATGTATGTCCTGACCAACCCTTATACTCTTTGTATATTGGGACTATTTTTTCAAATCGATTTTGGCTCATGGCAGGCAGGGTGTCATATTTCTTGTCATCAATTTCATATTCCTCTGCAACAAGAATCTTATCGAGACCATCGAGAACATCAATTTTGGTTATGCATAAGTGAGAGATGGAGTTGATGTTAACTGCTTTACGCAATGCTACAAGGTCCAGCCAACCACACCTACGGGGTCTGCCTGTTGTTGCGCCAAACTCAACGCCAACTTTTGCCATGTGCTTGCCGTAATCGTCTTTAATTTCTGTGGGGAATGGTCCTGATCCCACTCGAGTAGCATAAGCTTTTGTGATTCCAAGAACCCCTTCAATAGCCAAAGGACCAATACCGGATCCCAATGAAGCAGCACCTGAGAGAGTGCTCGATGACGTAACGTATGGATATGTGCCTTGGTCGATATCTAGCATCGATCCCTGAGCCCCTTCAAAAAGAATATTGGAATTTTGTGACTTAAATTTATTTAATTCCTTTGAACCATCGACAACAAGGTTTTTAATTTTACTAAAATGTTCGATCGATTCTTGTAAGGTGTTTTCATGATCTATTCCTTCGCACTTATAAAGCTCCTCAAGAATAAAATTGTGATGAGTGATTAGTGAACTCAATTTTGATCTAAATAAATCCTCTTCAAATAAGTCCATCACATGAACCGCCCTTCTGGCAACTTTATCTTCGTATGCCGGACCAATTCCTCTTCCAGTGGTCCCTATAGCTTTTTTTCCCAATGATTCTTCTCTCGCTTCATCAATGTGTATATGGCTTGGAAGTATTAGTGGACACTGTGAGCTAATCATTAATTTACTGTAAATATCAATACCCTTTGACTCGAGGTATTCAATCTCCTGGATCAGTGTCGGCAAATGTAGAACGACTCCGTTTCCGATAAGACACTTGGCATCATTAAAGATGCCCGAAGGGATTAAATGAAGTACGGTCTTATCGCCATCAATAACAAGGGTATGTCCGGCATTATGTCCACCTTGGAATCTGACGACTGCATCTGCTTTATCGGTGAGAATATCTATGATCTTTCCCTTTCCTTCATCCCCCCATTGAGCGCCGATTACGACCAAAGACTTTACCACTGAATACTCCTAGATAAAATTCATTAAGATGACACCTATTATAATCAAGATGAGCCCTGTAATCCTTATAGAATTCTCATCTGAATTAAGCATTTGCATAAGAAGAAACTTATAAAGCTTTGGCGAAATAAATGGCAGCATGCCTTCCAGTATTAAAAACACTGATACAGCAAAGACTATCTCATTAACCCCCATCGTTAATTCTGTTAATTATTCTGGGGATTGGTTATTCAGATACTTAAAGAAATCACCTTCTGCATCAAGAACAAGGATATCATTGGAGGTTCCAATTGAATTTTTGTAGGCCTGAATACTTCTATAGAACGAATAGAATTCACGATCCTCATTGTATGCGGTTGCGTACAAATTGGCTGCTTCTGCATCGCCATCACCCTTAATGATTTGTGAATCACGATTTGCATTTGCAAGAATCTCGGTTCTTGATCTGTCAGCTTCAGCTCTGATGATCGTGGCCTCCTCGCTTCCTTCAGCTCTTAGCTCTGACGCGATTCTAGCTCTTTCTTGTCTCATCCTATTGTAGACAGACTCACTGACATCGTCTGAAAGCTCGATTCTCTTTACCCTCACATCAACAAGGTCAATTCCCAAATTTCTCGCATTCGTTGCTGCATCCGTCAACATTCCTGACATTATCTCTCTTCTCTCTTTTGAGACAACCTCGATGACTGTTCTTTTTGCAAATTCTGAACGTATCCCATCTTTGACATTTTCGAGAAGTCGTTGAGCGGCTACAAGCTCATCGCCTCCGGTCGATCGATAATATTCAGTCGTATTATCAATTTTCCATTTAATAAAGAAGTCGACATATAAGTTTTTCTTTTCAGCGGTTAAAAAGAGTTCTTGAGGGTTATTGATTGTGAGAATCCTCTTGGGATATTTACTCACGTTATTCACAAATGGGAATTTAAAGTGAATGCCTGGCTCATAGTCAGATTTAATGATCTCTCCAAATCTGAATTTAAGTGCGTGCTCTCTTTCATCAACAGTGAATATACTGTTTGAAAGAATTACAAATACAGCTACAAGTATAAATATAAATACATTTTTCATTATCTGACCCTCCTCATTCTAGGATCTTGAGTACTGATGGTTGGGTTATCACGAGTCGTTTGCGTGGCAGTATTATCATTGGACTCATTTTTCTGAGCCTGGTTTTGTTGTAAAAGCTTGTCTATCGGTAGATACATTAGATTTCCACTGCCGTCAGAATCCATAAGGACTTTAGATGAGTTTCCATAGACGCTTTCAATTGCTTCTATATAGAGCCTCTCTCTTGTGACTTCGGGTGCTTTTTGATACTCAACCAATAATTTACTGAATCGTTTAGCCTCCCCTTCAGAATCAGCAACAACCTTTGCTTTGTATGCTTCAGCTTCCTGAATCATTTTTGCAGCATCGCCTCTGGCTTTTGGAACGATATCATTGGCATATGCTTCAGCTTCGAAACCATACCTTTCTTTATCTTCTCTCGCCTTGATTGCATCTTGAACGGCAGCTTCAACTTGGGTTGGAAAATTGGCATCTTGCAACGCAACTTGAATGACTGTGATTCCTGTTCCGTATTCATCTAGAGTATCTTGAATGACTGATTGTGTTTGGAGCGAAATTTCAGAGCGTCCTTCAGTCAAAATAAAATCAAGTTTTGTCTTTCCTGCAACCTCTCTGATTGCACTTTCACTGACTTCGCTTAGAGTCTCCTCTGGATCTCTAACATTAAAAAGATAATCAACTGGATTTGTTTTTCGATATTGAACAACAAGATCAACAACGATGATATTTTCGTCTGAAGTCAGCATTGTGGTTTGCTGCTTGAATCGATTGACCACGTTCACATTGACTATTTCGACGGATTCGATTGGCCATGGAACGTGCCAGCGAAGACCAGGTGTAGTCGTCTGACTGTATTCACCAAATCTTAAAACCACACCTCTTTCAGAATCATCGATCTGATATAAGCCCGTAAGAACCCATAAAAATAAGCCTAATACGATTAATAAGGTTGAGGGTGGTCCTTTCTTTTTTGAACTTCCACTAGATGATCCACCAAAAAGAGTATTAAACCTTTTTTGCCACTCTTCAACAATCTGATCGAGATCTGGTGGTTGATCTTTTGGATCCCAAGGGGATTTACCATTATTTGTCATTGTTTATTTAACTCCAATTTTATTCAATGATTCGCTATTTTACTCTGTATGGCTTCAATTTTTTCATTTTTTTTGAGCCTCTCAAAACTTACATCATCCATTTCGCACAATATTTCAATCTGATTGTCATCATTTACAATTTCTTCAATGACATTGGATAACTGATAAATCTCTGAACGGACTCTGGATTGACGAAGATCTAACTTGATTCTTCTAAGAATCTTTAATGGCTCTAGCTTGGAAATAACTTTCTCGTTCAATGCATCGAGTCCAAGACCTTTTTGAGCAGAAACTTGAACGGCATCATTAATGGAGAAAATCTCTGATTTACTGCGGATGAGATCAATCTTATTGCAGACGTTTATCACTGGAACAGTATCGGCATCAATTCGTTTCAATACCTCCTCAACAGAATGTTTGTTTTCATATATATTACGATCACTCACATCTAATACGTGCAGAATTAAATCTGCGGAACGTAACTCCTCCAAAGTTGACAAAAATGCCTGCACCAAAGTGTCTGGCAAGTCTCTGATAAAACCAACGGTATCGCTCACAATGATTTCTTTCTTATTTGAGAATTTTAGAGGTCTATATAAAGGATCCAATGTTGCAAACATCTTGTCAGCAGCATAGGTTTCTGATGACGTAAGAGCATTAAATAGCGTTGACTTTCCAGCGTTAGTGTAGCCAACAAGTGCAACTGTTTTTGCTGATTGAATTCTTGATTTCCGATTAACCGCTCTTTGAACTTCAATCTTTTTGAGTCTAGCTTTAATCGATTTAATCCTAACCCCAAGCAATCGTCGATCAGTTTCAAGTTGTTTCTCTCCTGGGCCTCTCAGGCCGATACCCCCTTTTTGTCTTTCTAAGTGAGTCCAACCCCTGACCAGACGAGTCGACAAATGATTCAATTGGGCCAATTCGACTTGCAATTTACCTGCTGAACTCTGTGCCCTCTTGGCAAAAATATCCAGTATCAATCGAGTTCTATCAATGACAGGACACTTAAGGAGTTTTTCAAGGTTTCGTTCTTGCGAAGCAATCAAGTCGTGACTAAATACAATCAAGTCAAATTCTTCCTCAGATATTTTTGTTTTCAGTTCATCGATCTTTCCTTTCCCAATCAGAGTATTCCTATTAAAGCTTCTCACATTAATATAGGTGATTCCTGAAATAACAGAACCCGCGGAAAGCACTAATGAAATGAATTCCTCATTGTTATTTGAAATAGGACTGTCGGGTCCAGTGACAACAACCAAGTGGGTTCTGATTTCTGGGAGCTTATGATTAATCAATTTTTTGCTTCAAAATGACTATTTATGATGTCTTGTATAGATTTGAGGTTATTGTTGTCCGATGGATCAAGCTTATATGGATCATCCATTGATCTCAACCATGTAATTTGCCTTTTTGCGTATCGTCGACTGGACATTTTTGCTGCATCTATAGCATCATCCAACGAAACTTCTCCACCGATGTAGTCAAGCATTTCCCTGTATCCAATGGACTGCATTGAATGACTATCTTTAGAAACTAGTCTTTCATCGAGCAATGACGTGATTTCATCCAATAAACCTTCTTTGATCATTGAATCAAAACGTGAATTAATATTCCGATACAACTCTTCTCTATCATTAGGCATTAAAGTGATGTTTAAAAATTTAAATTCATTATTATTTTTACTCTCTCTTCTTAACTCAGAAATCGGGACACCTGAAATCATATAGACCTCCATGGCGCGTTGTATTCTCTGCTTGTCATTGGGTTTTATCTTTTGTGCTGCTTCGGGGTCAATTTCTTCAAGTTCGCTATGCAACTTCGACCAACCAATTTCTCTTGCTTTCTGCTCGATTTGGTTTCTGACTTCATCGTTGGCACTGGGTAATTCACTCAATCCATCTTGGAGCACTTTGTAATACATCATGGTTCCACCGACCAGAATAGGAATTCGGTTTTTTGATTGGATGTCTTTTATTTTTTCTTGAGCATCATCAACAAACTTACCAACTGAATATTTATCTCTTGGGTCACAAATATCTATTAAATGATGAGGATACTGCTTCAGGATCTCTTTAGATGGTTTTGCCGATCCAATATCAAGGCCTTTATAGACCATAACAGAATCAACACTGATGACTTCAAGGGGAAGTTTCTCAGATAATTTTAAAGAAAGGTCTGTTTTCCCGGACGCAGTTGGACCTCTTATGACGATTGCTTTACTAGATGCCAAAATATATTTACTTAAAGTGCGGCATTACGTCTTTGCCAATGATATTGAGCGCATCCTTAGGATCATCGTGCAGACGAAGTGATAAGTGAGTCTGACCCATTTTTTCAAATTGCTTGAATCTGGTGATTTCTGATTCAAGATCTGAGAGATCACCTGTTGATGTAAAGACTCTGCATAGTTTATTAGCTATCTCTATATCAATATCTTTAACGTTTCCTGAGCGGTCGAAATATGCATCAACAAATGACTCGAAATTAGCTGTTATCTCTTCACATTCCTCATTTGAGAAATAATGCTCCAATAAAGATTTATCCAGTTTTCTCGCCCTCCACGCGAGCTCCCTTCTTGATTCTCTGTATGCCTCTTCTTTATTGTTTTTAATATGCCATGCCCAAAAAGAATTGATTAATATTTGATCGTTATCATCCAATCTTTTCCCTTTTCCTATGTGAATATTTTCAATCGCCTCATCAAGAACCTCAGGTGGTGTTGCCCCAATGTATACTCCATCGGCCACCCTGCCTTCCATCCTCATCATCATGTGCCTATAAGCTGTACCATAAACAATGGGTTTGGTTTGTTTTGCCCATCCGTAATCACAGGGCAATGAAACGCTAAATATTTCTCCGTCATATCCTTCCTTAAGATCATCGCAACAAGCCTTTATAATAATCTCCAATGCTTCTCTCACGGCAAGAACAATCTTCTTTGGGGTATCCAGATTCATTGCGGTGAGGTTTCCTTCACCGGCCCCTACAGCAACTTGCGCTCTTCCTCCGCTGATCTCATTCAGAGTTAGAAGGGAATTTGCTATTTTAAGTGGATGCATCTCAAAAGGGCTGACAGCCAGTATCCCTAACTTAATTTCACTGCTTTCTTTTGCGAGATGGGTCAGGCTTATGAATGGGTCCCAGTGAGAAAAGTAGTTTGATGTCCAGACCGAATGTACACCATAACTTTCAGCTAAAAGTCCTAGATCACAAATTTCTTCTGGCGTAAGGTCTGGCTCTAAAATAATGTCTATTTTCATCTCTTTCCTAGCTCCTTTCTTGTGCTTGCACTATAGCTTTTCAAACCCCTTACTATTGCTTCAGCAATTTTGTCCTGGTTTCTTGGGTTGATCAAAAATTTTTCATCGTCCTTATTTGAAAGATAACTGGTCTCAATCAGCACCGAGGCAACTGAAGTGGATTTCAACACTGCAAACTCGGCTTCACGAGGTGTTTTTTTGCGAATTCTCACATCTTTCTTCATTTCCTTAAGAATATGTTTTCCGATCTCAATGCTCTGGTCTTGTGTATCTAAATCACCACTGCTAATTCGACTCAGTGATTTGTTCGTAGAAGTCGATTTAAATCTTATATTGTTATTGGTTTTTGGTCGATACATCACTTTGTAGTCACTGCCTCTCCTAATCTTTCTTGAATCCGAGAGTGCGTATAAAGTTGCGCCTCTGACAGAGCTGTCTGAAAAAGCATCGGCATGGATTGATATCAATAGGTCAGCACCGCCCTTCTTTGCCCTATTAAGTCTCTCAGACAAAGACTCTTGTTGACGGCAATTGCTTCTATTGCCGGGGCAGGGAAATGAATCATTGTCTCTGATTAAGAAAGCGCTCATTGTTTTCTCATTATCGATTAATTTCTTTAATTTTTTAGAGATCTTCAGAACTAGGTTTTTTTCTATAACTTGACTGCCCTGAGCCCCAGGGTCTTTACCGCCATGACCAGGATCGATCGCGACGATAAACTTCTTTCTATTTACAGACGATGCAGCAAGCTTTTTACTGCCCTCAAAGGCTTTTTTTAAGTCTATAACTAAACGATGATTTGGGTTTTTATTCTTTGGAATTGCGCTCAATTGATAGAAAAGAATCTCACTGGTTTCTATCACCATTCTAACCCTTGTAGCGTTATTCCTTGCAATCCTAATCTCATTTACTAACCCGGACTTTTTGATTTTAGTTTTAAGCCCTTTTGCTAAATCCGTCTGATAAAGATCGATGACAATACGATCTGGCCGATTGAGAGTAAAGAGCTTATATTTAACTTTCTCAGTCAGATCTATAACCAATCTAGTTTCATCATCAGATTGATTGATTCTCACGTCTTTTAGGATTGATTTTGAGTGAGCCACGTCGGCAAACAGTGAACACAGTATTGCGGTAACAAAAAATGTAATCGGTTTCTTTATTGAAAGTGACATTTGCATGAATAAGAAAGTTTATATTGTGAATAGATTATTTCCCAATTTGTGGGAAAAATCTTCAAAAAATATCTCTCTTTGGTTTGGATGATCCAATCCTTGTATTGTAATTTTCAGATCGGGTGTGAGGATAACTCCGTCACCTTTTTGTGGCCACTCAATTAAATGTATCGAAGGCTTATCCAAGCAGGGCTCTTCATGGAGATCAAGTTCATATAATTCTGTCTTATGATTGATGCGATACAGATCCACATGAAAGACATAGTGTTTTTCCAGTTCAATCCTTTCAATTAAGCTGAAAGTTGGACTGTTGATAACTTCTTTAAAATTCATTCCCTTCATAAAACCTTTTGCAAAAGTTGTCTTGCCAGTCCCAAGATCTCCTTCTAGAAAGATCACATAGTTTTCCTTTATCTCATTGAGCACGAAAATGCCGAGATCCTCAGCGATTTTCATCATTTGAGACTCTGCCTGAATGATCATGGGTTAACCAATTGCCTTATGTGGGTTAATAAATCAGAAGCTATCATCCCTCTTTCTCCTTCATGGGATGCTAAATCACCTGCCTTAGAATGCACATGAGCCCCAATGGAAGTGATCATTGCTGCATCCTCGGTTCCAAATTGACCTAAGAGTGAACATATGACGCCGGTTAACAAATCACCCATTCCTGCAGTTGCCATACCTGGATTTCCAACTGTGATCATGTATGGTCGGTCATTGATAGAATGATGGATTAGTGAAAACTTCCCTTTAAGTAAGACATTGGCTGAGTACTTTTCTGCAAGCTGAGAAATGGCACCGAGTCTATCTTTTTGGATATCACTCACTGATGAACCTAATAGCCTAGCTGCTTCACCTGGATGAGGAGTGAGTGTCCAGTTATCTCTTTTTCTAGGACCGGAGGAGAGAATATTTAACGCATCGGCATCCATTACTAAATGTTTATCAGATTCCAAGGCTAGATTAAATAGATTAACTGCCCAATCATCCGTACCCAATCCAGGACCAATTCCGATAATATCCGCCTTATCCATTAAAGAAGAAATGTCTTTTTGGTTTGAAACATCGTGACACATCACCTCTGGTCTGAATTGATTAATAATTTCACAGCTTTTTGATGTGGATACAACACTGACAAGCCCTGAACCAGATCTCAGTGAAGCTTCAGATGAAATCCTGATGGCGCCTTCCATTCCATTGTTTCCACCTATGAATAATATATGGCCGTGATCACCCTTGTGACTTGCTTGCTGTCTATTCGATAAAAGATCGCTGACTTCTTGTTCAGAAGTAATTTCGATTAGAGGATCATGCTTAACGTAAAAAGATTCATCAATATCCAAATCAGAAAAACAAATGGTTCCGACACAATTGGGTCCACTGCTAAGATAGAGCCCTGATTTTTTTCCCACATAAGTGGTGGTGATATTTGCTGATACAGCGCTACCAAATATTTGTCCGGTATTCCCGCAGAGGCCTGAAGGGATATCAATTGATAGAACTCTCGATTCAGATTGATTGATTGATTCGATTGCTTCTAGATGAGGGGATTCTATGTCCCTGTTTAAACCAATGCCAAAAATTGCATCCACTATCCAGTCACTGGTTAACTCAATGCTGGTTGACCAGTTTTCAATCTCACCTCCCGCATCTTCAAATGCATCCATGGCTTTTTTTGCATCGCCCCTGAGTTTATCTTTCGGTTCAACGCTAAGAACTGTTGTATTCAGCCCAGACTTTATCGCCAATTTAGCCAATAAATAACCATCACCAGCATTGTTTCCGGATCCACAAAATACTGTCAATGAGTTTGGAGTTTCATTCATTAAGATTTGAAACGAGTATCTCGCAGCCCTCTCCATTAAAATGAATCCATATTCAGACTCATTCTGATCAATCGCATCTTTATCAATATCTGCAACAGTCTTTGAGCTAAATACATATTTCTCGGCAAGTTTCATGCGTATTATTATACTTGTCCTGAATGAAAATAATGCCTCATAAAAAATGTCTGACCTCAAAAAATTAAAGAAAGATATCCATAGATGGTCACAGGAACTGGGTTTTGACCAGATGGGTGTCTCGGGGGTCGAAATAGAAAAAGATGAGGAAAAACTGATTCAATGGCTCAAGAATAATCATCATGGATCCATGAAATATATGGAAAAGTACGGCAAAAAAAGAGCCAGACCTTATGAGCTCATACCTGGAGCTCTAAGAGTAATTTCATTCAGGATGACCTATCATTTTTTTGACAAAGAAATGAGCGAAAAAAGGATAGATGATAATACGAATGCCTACATTGCGAATTATGCCCTTGGACGGGATTACCACAAGACAATAAGATCAAAACTAAAGGAAATAATCAGCCGCATCAGTGAGCACTCGAACATCATAGAAAAGAATTATTTTGTTGATTCAGCGCCTGTATTGGAAAGAGCATTGGCAAGAAATGCAGGATTGGGGTGGATAGGCAAGAACACAAATCTCATTAATAAGAATCATGGTTCATGGTTTTTTATTGCAGAGATCATTACAGATATTGAACTTGAGATAGATCACCCTGCCACAAATCACTGTGGAAGTTGCAAAGAATGTATCGATGTTTGCCCAACATCTGCAATCGTTGCACCGTATGAGCTTGATGCAAGAAAATGCGTCTCTTACCTAACCATAGAAAGCAAAGAGTCGATACCAGAAGAAATGAGAAAATCGATCGGAAACAGAATTTTTGGATGCGACGATTGTCAAATCTTTTGCCCATGGAATAAATTTGCAAAAAAACCAGTGATTGATGATTTTAAACCAAGAGAAGCTTTTGAAGATGCATCATTAAAATCACTGTTTAAATGGACCAAAGAAGAATGGGATGAAAAAACCAAAGGTTCAGCAATTCGGAGAACCGGATATCATGGTTGGTTAAGGAATATAGCGGTTGCATTGGGAAACTCAAAAAAAGAAACGTCAACGGTTGATCTTCTTAAATCACGAAAAGGAGATGCCAGCTCTATGGTTGATGAACACATTGATTGGGCATTGGAGCAACAGTTGTCAGATTAAGAGAATGCAGCTACTGTGTTATTGAAAAAATGTTTTCCGTGCTTCACATTTTTTAATTCTGAAAACAACATTTCAAAGTGATCATTATTATTAATGGGATCTATATTCTCGGCATTCACCACTAAAATAGGAGACTCTTCATAATAATAGAAAAACTTTGCATATGAATCTGCAATCTTTTCAAGATAGGAAGCGTCTATGAGAAGGTCAATCGATGGAGAACGCATTCTAATTCTTGATAACAGGACCTCCACAGGTGCTTGAAGGTAAACAACCAAATCTGGGGAAGGATGAGTAACCTTTAATGAATCTTTTACTTTTTTGAATAAATCTATCTCTTCATGAGTCAGATTGATTTCGGTAAATATATTGTCTTTATCAAAAATAAAATCAGTAATACTGATGCTTGAAAATAAGTCCTCTTGGTTAATATTTTCAAGCAACTTAGACCTCTGAAACAAGAATGAAAGCTCAGTTGGCAATGCATTTGATCTTGGATCCTTGTAAAAACTCTCGAGAAAGGGATTGGTTTCTGGCTGTTCCAAAATCAGCTTTCCATCAAGATGATCCGCCATTTTTTTTGCCAAACTGGTTTTTCCTGAACCGACTGGACCCTCAATCGAAATATACTTTGTATCTGGGCTGATTATGATTGGCTCTGTCATACTATTTATACTAGCAAAAATAAGGCTTCATATTCCTAGAGTAAATCTTCCTGTTGAATGATTTCTTTAGGCGGTTTAATTCCAAAGTGTTCATAAGTTTTTCCAGATGCCATTCGTCCTCTGGGTGTTCTGACCAAAAAACCACCTTGAATGAGAAATGGCTCTATAAGGTCTTCAACCGTGCCTCTTTCTTCTCCAATAGCTGATGCAATGGCATCAATTCCAACGGGACCACCACCAAATTTCTCAATGATGGCTGTCAGAAATTTTCTATCCAGATAATCAAAACCATTGATGTCTACTTCCATCAGATTCATTGCATCATTCACTAATTGAGAATTTATTCGTCCATCGCTTTTTACTTCGCAGTAGTCTCTTGCCCTTCTGAGAAGGCGATTGGCTATTCTTGGTGTGCCTCTCGATCGCGATGCAATCTGCTCAGCACCTTTCCGGTCGATTTCAACACCCAATATTCCTGCTGATCGATTAACAATTTGGGTGATCTCATCAACATTGTAAAAATCCAATCTTTGAGAAATCCCAAATCGATCCCTCAATGGAGATGTCAGTAAACCAGCTCTGGTAGTGGCTCCAATCATTGTGAATCTAGATAAATCCAGTTTTATAGACCTCGCAGATGGCCCTTCCCCAATCACAAGATCGAGTTGATAATCTTCGAGAGCTGGATATAAGATTTCTTCTACTACAGAACTTAGACGATGTATCTCGTCTACAAACAGAACGTCTCTCTCTTCAAGATTGGTCAAGATTGCTGCCAAGTCCCCAGTTTTCTCTATGGCGGGTCCCGATGTATGTTTTAAGCTCACACCTAGCTCATTGGCAATGACATGTGCAAGTGTGGTCTTACCAAGTCCTGGAGGGCCGAAGATCAAGACATGGTCCATGGCCTCATTTCTTTTCTTTGCTGCTTCAATGAATATGTTCATTTGATCCTTGACGGATTCTTGACCTATATATTCGTCTAAAATCTGAGGTCTGAGCACTTGCTCTACAGACTGCTCACCTTCGTGTACTTCGGCTGTTATGATTTTTTCTTCATCTACCATAGAAATTACTTATTGAGGGATTTTAATGCCTGACGGATGAGCTCCTCCACAGAGAGGTCTTCACTCTCAATCTTGTCAAGAATGCTTTTTGCGTCTTTCGTTTTATAACCCAGATTAACAAGTGCATTAATTGCTTCTCCAACGGCACTATTTTCATTGGCTTGAGAAAGATTGCTTTCATCATCTGAGATCTCGGAGATCTTATCTTTCATTTCAACTATGAGCCTTTCTGCTGTTTTTTTGCCTATGCCGGGCAGATGAACGAGTGCATCAATATCCTCGTTTACAACCGATTGAATAAATCCAGATACATTGGTCCCTGACAGAATTGTGATGGCTAATTTTGCTCCAACTCCGCTGATTTTAATCAGTGCCCTAAAAAGTTTTCTTTCTTCCTCGGTGGCAAAACCATAAAGGGAATGCTGATCCTCACGAACCACTAGGTGAGTCAATAAGTAGGCTGATTCTCCAACCTTGGGTAATTGAAAGCTGGTCGATAGAGGCACAGAAATCTCATAACCGATTCCGTTGACTTCAAGGAGGATTGCGGATGGGGTCTTTTCTTTAATCAGACCTATTAGAGATCCAATCATTTGGTCGCCGCTTCAATCTTGGCTTTTATGGTCTGTGAGTGTGCATGACACATTGCCACTGCGAGAGCATCTGACTCATCCAACTTTAATGTCATTTGCTTAATCGATAGTATCAATTTAACCATTTCCATGACTTGTTCTTTTTCTGCCTTTCCCGTTCCTACTGTGGATAGTTTAACCTCTCTTGGAGAATACTCGAAGATATTAATATCTGATTCAAAACTGGCGCAAATCGCGGCAGCCCTTGCATGACCCAATTTTAATGCGCTGCTTGCATTCTTATGCACGAAGACACTTTCAATTGCCATTTGGTCAGGATTATATTCTCTAAGAATTTCTGCAAGTGATTCAAAAATGACCTTGAGCCTTTTGTTGAAGTCATCTTTCTTTGCGTCAATAACCCCGGAAGCCACGTAGGATGTTTTTGATCCATTGGAGTCAATAACTCCATATCCTGTTTTGATCGAACCTGGATCTATACCGATTATTCTCATAGAGATATTGTCACTCAATCACTGATAGATGAAAGAATTTCATCTGAAAATTCTATATTTGAGTGAACCTTTTGAACATCATCTAAATCATCAAGAGTATCTAATAATTTCATCATGCTTTCAGCATGCTTCCTTTCAACTGATACCTCGGTTGATGCCTTCATTACCAGCTCGTTGATATTCACATCTATGCCTGCATCAACAATGGATTCCTTTACATCAATGAGATTCTGTGGATTGGTTTCTATCTCTATAGATCCATCATCGTTTACTTCAATATCCTCTGCTCCAGACTCTATGGCAAGTTCCATTAAGCTGTCTGGATCATTAGAATTGTTGATTGATATATATCCTATTTGCTCGAATAGATAGGCAACTGAGCCTTCTGTACCAAGGTTACCTCCATACTTCGTCAGAGCATGTCTCACTTCAGCAACCGTTCTATTTCTATTGTCAGTCATGCACTCAATGAGTATTGCAACGCCACCAGGTCCGTATCCTTCATATAAAACTTCTTCTAATGCATTGCCCTCTTCATCTCCTACACCCTTGGCAATAGCTCTTTCGATGTTGTCCTTCGGCATGCTTTGAGATTTTGCACTATCAATTGCCGCCCTAAGTCTTGGGTTTGATGAAACATCAGCACCACCTATTCTTGCGGCAACTGTTATCTCTCTAATGAGTTTTGTGAAGAGTTTTCCTCTCTTCTTATCCTGTCTGCCTTTTCTATGCTGAATATTAGCCCACTTACTGTGACCTGCCATTTTTTACCTCGTGAAATGCATCTAATAAAAAGTATAACAACTCGAGTATCTTAACTAAAATGATAGAAGAAAACTTTGGTATCGTATTGATTAAGATGAAAAACCATTTTGAAAAAAAACTCATAATAATTTCAGCACTATTCTTCACAGGCACGATATATGCAGAAAGATTCTTAGATGACCCTATTGCCAAACTGAATAGCTCTATCACTGAAATTGGATTCAGAGAAGAGAGCGTTATTAGTGATGATGAAGTAAAGATCAATTACTATATAAAGGGCTCAAAAAAGAAAGCTTTGGTATTTGTTCACGGCTATAGCTGCAGCAGTGAATATTGGTGGCCACAGTTGGAATATTTTTCTAAAGACCATACAGTCATAGCTGTTGATCTTGCGGGTCATGGAAAGTCAGGTCTCAATAGAAAAGAATACACCATGGATGCTTTTGGAGATGACGTCCGATCTGTTATTGAGCACCTTGAACTTGATGAGGTGATCCTAATAGGTCACTCGATGGGTGGGCCAGTGGTTGTAAAAGCTGCAAATAAATTGGGTTCGAAAACTCGTCTTATAATTGGCGTGGATACATTTCAGGATTTGAGTCAAGAAGGTATAAGTACATTCGGTAGAATTGCTGTAAACACTATGTTTAGGCTCTTCTATGATTCAATGACACAAGACATTGTTGATGATTTTTTTATTGAAGAATCGAATCACGATCTAGAGAAATGGATCAGAAACGATGCTATAGAAATCCCTAAAAAAGTCTCACAAGGAACTCTTGATGCATTACTGACAATGAACTACGTTAAGAGCCTTGATGAACTGAGTGTGCCAATCATTGCCTTGAATGGAAAAAGTTTCATGGAGACAAAATTGGACGTAAATTTTGAAGCATATAAGAATCTTGAAATTGAATTAATCGATCAAGTTGGGCACTTTATAATGCTTGAGAAACCTACAGAGTTTAATGCCTGGCTTGAGTCAAAAATTTCACAGTAGATTTAACTATCCAAAAGTTAAACATTAATTTGAAATATTCTTTAAGCAGTTACAGATTATTGATGTAGCCAATACATTCTTCAGCTGAGACAACTTCTCCATATCTTCTTGAGATGTCACGAAGGTTATCATTATGAGGTCTTTCTTCTACATCGCCAACACAATCTTCTGGAACAAATACTCTATAACCATGGGAGAAAGCATCAATTACAGTTGCCCTGATGCAGCCGCTGGTAACACACCCTGTAACAATAACAGTATCAACGCCTTTCTTATGTAAGAAGGTTGTTAATGGTGTAAGAAAAAACATGGAGGGTGCATTTTTACAAAAGTTGAAATCATACTCAGGCATATGCACCCTTGAATCCATTTCTGTGCAAGGATGGCCATGATAAAATTCATCCCTTACTGCTTTCACTTTCCAAAGTGGCATATCTTCAAGGCTATCATAAGCCGTATAACAAGAAGCAACGGGGATATTATTATTTCTAGCAACTTCAAGAAGCTCAGCTGTTCTATTTGTGGCTTTATCAACCATTGGCATATTACCATTGGGAAAAGATGGGTCAGTGAATGCTAATTGAAGATCAACCACTAAGATAGCTGGATTTTTACCAAATTCGATAGTTTCAGATGCATATCCCTTATTTTTGTACTCTTCAGACATAATTTTTAACCCAATTGACCTTTTAAAGTAATTTGAACAAAAAATGAGTATAAATGCCTATTAAATCAATCACAATTATAAAATTATACATTCCAATAAAATCACTTTATGAACCACTTAAAAAATATGCATTTTTAATGTGATTTATTATATTATTTATATATGTCATTGTTTTATATATCTTTTCACTATATTACTATTAGTTATATAATACCCATTTTTGTTGCATATTTTGTGGTTTATTTTAGCATTGAAGATTTTAGTCTGCGATTTTAGAAATTTGACTATATTCATTAAAAAAGCGATAAAAATGTATGAATTTCTGAGACAAACACATGACGATTATCAATAAAACTAAAAATTTGGATGCATTTAAATTGGTGGTTATTGGTTATAACTCCTTAACAATCAGACAGTTATAGAAAATAACGTTGAATTTTATGAAATATCTAATCCCCTACTCTATTATTGACCATGAGAGATTATAAGTCGTTGATATTATTGAAGATATTTAATTGTAGATTCTACAAATCGCTCCATCTTCATTGCTCTAGAGCCTTTTATCAAGATAATGCCTCCGTCAGACTTGAAATATCTGTGAATAACCCCCCTGGATTTAATGGAACTATCTCTAGTGAGCTCTGGTAGAGGAAAATCATCTACTCTATTCTGAATGAGTATAATCTTCTCTCTTTCCTTGTCGCTAAATTCTTTTATCTCATTTGTGAACGTATCACCAACCAAGATTAATTTTCTTAACTTATTCATCCTTAATGCATAATTAATCACTTTCTTATGCTCTTGGCTTGCATGATCCCCAAGATCATACATATCGCCAAGTATAACTATCCTGCCCCTCTCATCTTTCCAATCATTTATCGTTTTCATTGCTGATTGCATAGATGCTGGATTTGCATTATAAGTGTCATCAATCACTAGATAATTACTTATTTCATGGATGTGAAACCTATTCTTTAATGGATTTTCAAATTCAGACAAGTTCTTCATAGAATCATTAATATCATATTCAAATTGCGACAAAGCCAATGACGTTAAGACTGCATTTATACAGTTGTGCTCAATTGATGCTTCAAACTTAATTTGTCTATCTGTGTCCTCTGAATTCAATGAGATCAGGTATTTATTATTCTGATCAGAATCTTTTTCGCAATTATAAAACCATACTGTATTGAGATTTAAATCATTCGAATCATATAGCTTTATCTCGTTTGATTCGGTCGCCAGCTTATGACTCTTACTGAGATTTTTAAATGCTGCCTCTATTACACTCCCTGATTTTTTAACGGCTTTGATCAGCTCTAATTTTGTTTGGATAATATTCTCAATGCTTCCAAATATTCCTACATGGCTATTATTAATATTAGTAATAATAAGTTGGTCAAATGCAAAATATTCAGCGATTTTCTTAAAGTCTCCATCATGTCTAGCGCCACATTCTAGAACAAGATTTTCAGTGGATGATGAACATCTAAGAATTGTGTAAGGAATACCAAATTGATTATTTTCATTTCTTTTTGTAATGATTGTTTTGTCACTATCTAAGATCTTTCCCATCATTTCTTTAACAGTTGTTTTTCCATTACTTCCAGTAATGGCAATTGTTATTGGGTTGATTTGCTTGTGATGATGGCTTGCAATTTTAAGAAGTGCGTCATATGTATCTTTGACTAAGATAAATCTACCAAGCGTCTCTGGATTCTCCGTGATTACTGCGATTGAGCCATTATCTATTGCATCCTCACTGAAAATATCGCCATCAAAATTCTCGCCTTTTAGTGCCAGGTAAACTGTTCCATTCACTTCTTCTCTTGAATCAACAGTGATTCCTGTGAAGGACTCATTATTAGAAAAGAGTTCACCACCGATAACATCGGAAAGTGTTTTTAAATCATTTATACCTTCAACTGTAAACAAGATAATACCTCTAATGGTGCCCCGAAGAGGATTCGAACCTCTGACCTTCGGATTAGGAATCCGACGCTCTATCCTGCTGAGCTATCGGGGCCTGAATCAATTATTACAGAGGTAATTATAACAAGCACATGATTATTGACTTAATTCAAATATATGATGATATATACTTTCGAACTGATATTGATCTAAAACAGAAACTTGTTCTCAATAGTGAGCATATAAGATATGAGGAAGAAAGCGCACAATCACTTATTAAGAATAGGAGACGATTACTGCCCGATACTGAGTCAAATTGTTTCAAATAATGGAATGATAAGTATCAATGCAGATAAAACGATTCACATATTTGAATGTTTAGCTAAAACAGTCGTTGAGCAGCAACTCTCATATAAGGCAGCAAAAAGCATATGGGGGAAAGTCAAAATTTCATCTGAAGAGGAAGGTCTCAAACTGATTGATTATTTTGATGAAAAGAATAAATCATCATTAAGAAACGACGGCCTTTCTCAAAATAAAATAAAATCAATATTAGGTGCAAAGGATGCCGTCAATGATGGTTCAATCTCATTACAGAAACTAGAAGTCTTACCTTATGATGATTATAAAAAGTCAATCAAAAGCCTTTGGGGATTTGGTGATTGGTCGGCTGAGATGATTGCAATATTTTATCTTGGAAAAACTAATATATGGTCTAACGGTGATCTCATGCTCAAGAAGGGGATCGACGAAATTTGTGAAGATTCAGAAATTACACCTCAAGAATTAGTTGATTTGGTTGACCCTTTTCAGTCCTATTTAGCGCTTCATATCTGGCGTAGCAAAGATTAACTACTTCTTGAAGACCAGTGAGGCATTTGTACCTCCAAACCCAAAACTATTTGACATGACAGTTTCAAGTCCTGCATCTTCAATCAGGGAGGTGACTATATTTAAGCCTTCTGCCTTCTCATCAAGATTTTCTATGTTTATGGATGGAGATATAAAATCATGACACATCATAAGAATCGTATATATCGCCTCATGAACGCCTGCAACCCCTAAAGAATGACCAGTTAGGGATTTTGTAGAGGTAATCCTAGGAGTGTCTTGCCCGAATACTTCTCGAACAGCTTCAAGTTCTTTCATATCACCAACAGGTGTACTTGTACCGTGTGCATTTAGATAATCAATCCGGTTGTTATTCTTCATGGCTTGCTTCATACATCTTATTGCACCTTCGCCCGATGGTTGCACCATATCGAAACCATCGGAAGTTGCGCCATATCCTGTAAGCTCTCCATAAATAGTTGCGCCTCTAGCAAGAGCATGCTCGTATTCTTCGAGAACTATGACTCCTCCGCCTCCAGAAATAACAAAACCGTCTCTGTCTGAATCAAAAGGTCTTGATGCAAGGTGGGGATTGTCATTATGTGATGCAGAGAGCGCTTTCATTCCATCAAAGAATGAAGCAAGCACCCAATGAACCTCATCGCCACCACCAGCAAAAACAACGTCTTGCTTATCAAACTGAATCAATTCGGCTGCATTACCGATACAGTGAGCACTTGTGGCACAAGCTGAACTAATTGAATAATTAATGCCCTTGATCTTAAATGCAGTTCCTAAGACGCCAGAATTGCCACTAGCCATAGAGCGTGTCACGAGAAACGGGCTGACCTTGCCCTTCTCTCTCAATGAATCTGCGCCAAAAACAACGGTTTCTGGGGACCCGCCACCGTTGCCCATAATCAACCCCGTTCTAAAATCACTGACTTGCTCTTCGTTTAATCCGCTGTCTTCTACAGCCTCTTGCATGGCAAGGTAATTAAAACCAATCCCGTCACTCATAAACCGTTTTAACTTTCTATCAATAAGCTCTGACAGATCCAGTTTTATCGACCCTGCAACCTTGCTCTTCAAGCCAGCCTCTTCAAAGTCTTCTCGATAATTGATTCCTGAAGCTCCTGCTTTTAAGGAATCCAATACTTCATTTTTATTATTCCCGATTGAACTGACAATTCCGATTCCGGTGACAACGACTCTTCTCATAATTATATCTCTGATAAATCAGTGAATAGACCGACCCGGAGGTCTTGTCCTGTGTAGATTACCTTGTCATCGGCTTTAAGAGTCGCATCTGCTATACCCAACATGAGTTTAGAACGAATCACTCTCTTGATATGAAGATGATAGGTAATAAGCTTTGTTTTTTGTGTCACCTGACCTGAAAATTTAATCTTACCGCCACCCAATGCCCTGCCTTTTCCTTCTCCGCCAGACCAGCCTAGAAAGAAGCCTATGAGCTGCCACATAGCATCAACGCCTAGTGATCCTGGCATGACTGGGTCTTTAAAAAAATGGCAGTCAAAGAACCATGCATCCTTCTTAATATCCAATTCTGCAATGATTTCCCCTTTGTCATAATCACCACCGGAATCGCTGATATGAGTAATCCGGTCAATCATCAACATCGGTGGTAATGGAAGCCTTGCATTGCCTGGCCCAAAAAGCTTTTCTTTGGCACAGTCCATTAAATCTTGCAAATTATATGAGTTCTTTCTATCCATGGCGATCATTCTAATCAAATATTGGAATCTTTAATATATTTTTAAGTCCCGTAAGTCAGCTGCAGAGTTTTGACTTTACCGAACCATGGAACAGTTATGATAAAGAGCTGATCATTTCTGCTTAAAGAGTCTGTATTAATATTTTTACTTCCTTGTAACTCAACAACCAGTCTGGATAAATTCTCAGGATGAGAAACAATGAGAACTATTTGGCCCGAATGATCATCCGTGATCGATTCAATAAAAGTCTCAGCAATGTCTTGATCAACAATATTTATAGGCAGGTCTAAGAGGCGGGATATTGGCTCAGCTGTTTCCTGTGTCGCCCGATAAGATGTGGCATATATAGCATCAACACCATCGATTACATCCACTGATGATAAAGTTGATGCCAAATAATTCGCCCTTTCCATGCCCTCATTGCTAAGGCCTGAGTTTGAGCTCAAGTCGGTCTCAAGTTCTGCGTGCGTGGCAATAATCACAGTTGTTGTCACCTGAGATCCAAAGAACCAAGAAAGTAATACTGCGAAGCCTGTAAATAATAAAGCGAATACGATGCGTCTCAACTTTCGTTTCTTTCTTCGGGACTTATACTCATCAATTCGATCAATCATCGTGTTCTCTGTCATCTAGAATCGTATATTCTGCATCAATTATTGTCTCATCTGGATTCTTATTCTTCTCCTTTTTCATAAAGAAACCTCGCAAATAAAAACCGATGATCGCCAATATTAGAAATCCAACAATAGTCATCAATACAAAACCACCTAAAATGATTGAAAGAACGAATATGCCGAGCCCAAAAAGGATCCCTAAAGCTCTGATGATTAAATCAATGGGTGACATATTTTATTGCAGAGTATATTTGATGTTGCATAAGACACTATTAAACTTTATATCATTTAGGTAGGCAACCATCGATAAACAAGGGCCAATAAAAATTTTCAAAAAATTAACAATATTTTATTGAATGTTCTCCTTTTGTTCTCTATTATTTCATTAATAAAAATTGATGAGAAAAGAGATGCTGACTCCAAGCGAAACCAAAACCTTAAAATTTATTCAGAAATACTGTATCGAGAAGGGATGCTCACCCACTCTTACAGAAATTGCAGACGGAATTGGCATTAAATCCAGAGGTGTTATACACAGATACCTAAAGTCTCTGGAATCCAAGAAATTACTCAGCATAGTATCCAATCGAAAAAGAGGCATATGCCTCAATCTTGAAGCCTATGAAAATCAATCCATTGCTCCAATCATTCCACTATTGGGACGTATCGCAGCTGGGCAGCCCATTGAAGCAATTGAGGATAGACATGAAATCAATCTTGCAGACTTCATTATGAATCCCGATAGATTTGCCTTGCAAGTAACCGGTGAGTCAATGATGGATGCTGGCATACTTGATGGAGACACGGTCATCATTAAACATCAAAATACCGCAAACAACGGTGACATTGTTGTTGCTCTTATCGATGGCATTGAAGCAACGTTGAAACGCTTCAAAAAACTCCCCAAGGGAATGATACTTTTAATCCCAGAAAATAAATCGATGGAAGCAATTGCGTATGAAGCTGAGCGCATACAGATACAAGGAGTTGTTGTTGGTCAGCTTAGAAGCTATCAGTAAAGACTCTTGGCCAAGAATTATTGCTCTGGTTGATATGAACTCTTTTTTTGCATCCATTGAGCAAATGGATTTTCCAGAGTTGTATGGGAGACCCGTTGGTGTTACAAATGGTCTGCAAGGGACATGCATCATCACATGCTCGTATGAAGCCCGTTCCTGGGGCATCAAGACTGGTATGAGACTAAAAGAGGCCAGAAAATTATGCCCAGATATTATTCAAAGACCATCTAGGCCCAAGAGATATGCGCAAATTTCTACCCGTATCATGTCTGCGCTCAAAGTCATCACTCCTGACATAGAGGTCTTCTCTGTTGATGAGGCATTCTTGGATCTAACCCATTGCAGAAAAATCATTCATTCACCCGAACAAATAGCAAAAAAAATCCAAGATCTAGTGTGCGATGTATCAGGCATATCTTGTTCAGTCGGTTTAAGTGGAGATAAAACAACTGCAAAATATGCAGCTAAACAAGATAAACCTTACGGCATCACGATCATCCCTCCTCTCGATGCTGAGTTTAGATTAAAGGATGTTCCAGTGGATCAATTGTGCGGTATTGGAAAAGGCATTAAAAGATTCCTTAATTCGCATGGAGTATACAAATGTGGTGACATGAAAGACATCCCAATCAGTGTTCCCGGTAAACATTTTGGACACCCGGGCCGAAGAATCTGGTTGATGGCTCAAGGAAGAGATCCGGAACAAATACAAACCATTATCGCTCCACCAAAATCAATAGGTCATGGAAAAGTTATGCCTCCGGATACTCGAGATAAGAAGATCATCCTCATGTATTTACAACACATGAGCGAGAAAGTGGGTGCCCGACTTAGAAAACATGACTTTAAATCTTCAGCATTCTTTATTGGATTAAAATCTAAATATGGTTGGATCGGTTCAAAATTAAGATTGGCCTACTCTATTGATGATGGAATAAGAATCATGCAACTCGGAGAAGAAATGATGAAACATAAATGGCATGGGGAAGGCATTCATCAGATACAAGTCACCGCTCTCAATCCGCAGAAATCAAATCAACAAATTGATTTCTTGGAGCAAAGTGGAAATACGAATACTGCAATCAAGAATCAAACCATAGATTTAATCAATGAAAAATATGGCAATCTTACGATTGCGCCCAGTAATCTAATGAATAGATCGAGGATGCCTGATGTGATTGCACCGGCTTGGAAACCAACTGGTCATAGGCAAACGATATAAAACATGTGCGGTGGTGCTTCATATACGCATAATGGTGAACACATGAGAGTGTATTTTCCAAACCCAAAGGCAAGGCTTCCCGTCATCACGAAAGAAAGTGATACAAAACTGATGCTCTGGGGAAGGCGTAAAGGTCAAACAGGAAAACTTCCACTTGGAGGATGGGCAAGGCTAGATTCTATACATGCCGGAATATGGGATAGATGGTTCCCAAAACCTGTGAAGATACCTGTGCAAAGCTTTATGGAAAAAGATCATGAAGGAAAAAGTCACTGGTTTGATTTGGTCAAAGGGCAATGGATGCAGGGTCTAATTGCAGTCGAGAAGCAAGAACAAAGACTGTATGTGGTAACGATTGAGCCTGAACTCGAGCACAGTATTCATGATCGCTGGCCTAGAGTAATGAGTGGCTAAATTAAAGCAGTTTTTATAAAGTAGCAGAATGAAAGTATTTTTAGGTCTGATTGCCCTTGCGGCATTATTATTTTTTGGCGCAGGCCCGAAAATGGTTGATGAGAGAATAAATCGAGTCTCCGATCATGCTCCTTATGTTATTTCCGAAGATGCAAAAAATTTACATGCTAATCTCTTCATAGGTGACTGGCATGCAGACAGTACTTTATGGGATAGAAACCTAAGTGATCGCCATCAATATGGTCATGTAGATATTCCTAGATTGCAAAGCGGCAATGTCTCTTTACAAATGTTCACCACAGTCTCTAAGTCGCCAAGTGGCTTGAATTATGAGGCTAATAGCGATGAATCGAATGACAGCATCACTGCATTAGCGATTATCCAAAGATGGCCATTAAAAACTTGGAACAACCTGACAGAACGAGTCATCCATCAAGCAAATAAGGTTCGGAGCATTGCAAATGATGATGCAGATAATTTTATATTAATCCTCTCCAAAACAGATTTGGCAGATTATCTGAATAGAAAAAAAAGCAATCCTAAACTGGTTGGTGGATTAATCGGTACAGAGGGATCGCATGCCCTGGAAGGAGAAATTAGAAATATAGAGCGGTTATACAGTGAGGGTTTTAGAATGATGAGTCTTCATCATTTCTTTGACAATAAACTCGGAGGATCGCTTCATGGTTTAAGCGGAGCAGGATTATCAAACTTTGGAGCTCAAGCGGTGAACGAAATGATGAGACTTGGGATCATGATTGATGTCTCACACTCATCAGAAAAGGTTGTTAAGGACGTATTAAGTATTGTAAACCAACCCCTAGTGGTCAGCCATACAGGCCTTTATGGTCATTGCCAGTCCTCAAGGAATATCAGTGATGCGCTGATGAAAGAAATTGCCTCAAAAGGTGGGCTCATAGCAATTGGGTATTGGCATGGTGCAGTTTGTGGAAATTCACCCAAAGATGTTGCTGAAGCAATAAAATATGGGGTGGATCTTGTTGGATCAAAGCATGTCTCTCTTGGCTCTGACTTTGACGGTGCGGTCATGCCTGCCTTTGATACCTCAGAACTCTCTGCGTTGACTCATGAACTATTATTGACGGGACTTTCTGAGGACGATATTCGTTCAGTGATGGGTTTAAATATGCTTAATTTCTTAAATGATCATCTGCCTGATTAGATAATTTTTTGTGGGCACTAGTCTCGTTTTCTGTTTTGTCTTCTCCACTCTTCAGGATCTAAAAAATCACCGCTCCATATACCAGCTCTATTGGTCATAGCCTCTATCATCTCATTCTCATAACGAGATGAATATCGAATATAGGCCAGTGCCATTCCTGTTCGAACCATTTCCGATTGTAGATCAATATCGTTCGCATAACAGATGCTCAGTGTTCTGCCATATTTGTCCAATCCTTCATCTGTGCATTGAACTTCATGTTTGCCAATCAACTTTTTAAGTGCTGCCGTTGCCTTTTTCCCGCATGCCCATATCTTTCCATTGGGTTTTTCGCAGTACTGAGTCAACCCATAGAAGTAGGACTCTGGAGCATCGATACCACTGAATCGAATCTTGGTATTATTGATAGTAATGGTGTCGCCATCAACGACCGTGGCCTTCCCTTGGATATAGATTCTTGTTTCCTTTGCGTTCTGATTCATTCTCTCATCTCCCAGAGTGTCTTCGCGGTAATCCTCTTCGAGATCCATGGGTATCTCATCAGATTGAATCGGGGAATCAGTGATCGGCATATCGAAAGGATCGGGCTCGTCGTCGATCTCTTGAGCCAAGATGGAGAATGCATGGAAAGTGATTAATATCGGAACAATCAATGCTATTTTTTTAGTTTTCATGTTTAGTCTCAATTAAGTCTTTTATCAGTCAAGTATTTACCAATTCTCTTGGTTACTCTCATAGGAATACTTTTTGAGATTAATGCAAAAAACCTGTTCAACCAACCATTAATTATCAAACTCTTCCCACTCATTACTGCTTTGTAGCCTTGTTCGGCGACTGTTTCAGAAGTCATCCATAAAAAATTGGGCGTATTTGCAACGTCTGGCATATTTGCAGCAATATGAAACTCGCTCCGAGTTAGGCCTGGGCAGACTGCTGTACAAAAGATGCCTTGATCCATGTATTCAAAATGAATTCCTTGGGAAAGTTTGATTTGATAAATTTTTACAGGACTGTAAAGACCTCCTCTGTCCGCTGGAGGTATATACGGTGCCAAGGATGCGACATTGATGATCCTCCCATATTGGTTTTCAGTCATCGCAGGCAAAAATAAATGTATCAACTCGGTAACCGCAGCAACCATGACCTGTAGAAAGGCAGCATGAGTGCTCCACGAAATCTCTTCAAATGATTCTGGATTGCCATACCCCGCATTATTTACGAGTGCATCAATATGAATATTGCGTTCGCGACAGAAATTAAAAATTTGTTTGGGTGCATCAACATCACTGAGGTCTGCAGAGATAACATCTATTTTTTGATCCGGAGACAATTCAAGAAGCGCTTCTTTTAAAGCCTCTAATCTCTCTGTTCTCCTTGCAGTAAGAACCAGATTGAAGCCATTTTTGTAAAAGACTTCGGCAAATGATTTGCCAATTCCTGCGGATGCACCAGTGATTAGGGCAGTTTTCTTTTCATCATTCATTTCAGTGTTTAAGAAGGTTGTAACCAATCAGACAAAGAAGAATGCCCAATAAGGTTTGGAGACCAACATAAGCAAGCATCTTGATGAATTCTCCGTTTTGAATAAAAACTTGTGATTCCAAAGCAACTGCAGAGAATGTTGTGAACCCCCCCAAACATCCTATGGTGAGAAAAAAGAAAAGTTGTGTCTGATCGCCAACTTTTTGGGAGAAATAGCCTGACACCAATCCGATCATAAAGCATCCAATTAAGTTTACAATGACTGTCCCAAGCGGGAACGATACCGTGGATGACTTATCAATTAAGGATGTAACCGCATACCTAAATAACGTGCCCAGAAAACCCCCAAAACCAATGATCAGTGATGTTTTTAATATTTGACTCATTTTAGTAAACCGACAAATCCTCACCGACTGTAACCTTTCCTGAATACGTCGATTCAATCTCGTCTATGATGTCTAACTCGGTTGAACCCCAGAAAAGGATATGGGTCAATAGAAGTAATTTTGGTTTTGTAATATTTGCAATCTCAGCAAGCTCAATCGTTGAGGTATGATGCTTTGAGTGATAGCTCTTCCAAACATCTGATCTCCGATCAAATCCGGATTGTGAATAAACTTCGTGAACCAAAATGTCGCAGCCTTTTGCAATCTCAACTAATTTCTCACTAGGTGCGGTATCACCTGAAATAACGATGGTTTTATCGGCAGTAATGAATTTATAACCGAATGCATCGTCCCAAGAACCATGGTTAACCTTAAATGCAATGACCTCGACTAAATCGTCTTTGTATATCATGCCTTCATCAATCTCATCAACGTCTACGTTCCATCCAGTTTCATTTGCTGGTTCTGACCCGTCTATCCGATATCGAATATCAGAACCATATGCCGATAAAATGTTATCTGTCATGGATTTAATGCCTCTAGGGCCAAATACTTTTAGTGGAGTCTCACGTTCAAGAACCCAAGGCGTAAAGATTAAATCTGGATATCCAGTTGTGTGATCCGAATGGAGATGAGTCAGAAAGGCTACTTCCAGATTACTGGGTTTAAGAGGTGCGAAACCTTCATTATCGATGGAATATAATTTATTGGCTTGTCTGACAATTCCAGGTCCGAAATCAACAATATATGATTTTTCCTGAACAATAATGGCCAATGATGGACCGGACCTATTGGGTTCAGCATTGGGTGTTCCTGTTCCCAATAATACCAATCGTGTCCCCTCAGTCTCTGACGCATCAATCGAAAAAATGCATATTGATGCAATGATAAATATTGGTAAAAAAAATCTCATGTGCCTTGCTTAATTATCTCTTTGATTTCTTTTTTTTGATCTGTTCGTTTGTATGTTTTCTTGGTTTCATGGATTTTTGAAATGGCATGACTGGGCGACTGTTTTCTGGTTTTAATTTTTTTCTTACTATGGGTCATTTCATCTCACTGATCCATTCTCTCATAAGGCTGATTGCTTCGGCATGCATAAGCGTTCTTCCTGATTCTGGCATCATGACATCTGGCTCATTCGAAAGCATGCGATACAAAAGTATCGATTCTTCAGGGTGTCCTGGAACAATTGAATAGCTAAGTCCCCCACTGCCTCTTCCAGCAGCGACCGGCTTTTTATAAACGCCATAATTCTTATCATCAATCGACAAATAGAGGCCTGACGAGCTTGCCGAACCTTCGGGAGAATGACAATGACCACAATTGATATCTAAATACGATCTTGCCCTGAGACTGAGATCATAATTCTCATCAAACGCATCGATCATTAAATCATTTGTATAATCGCTTTTTTGTAAAATCCCTATGGCAGCCCAATGGTTTATCTGATTTCTTCTTATCCCATCAAGATAAA
>PVBE010507277.1_pt1 | contig 36777 bp, 34 predicted proteins | sample 1631181 | NCBI WGS metagenome assembly PVBE01 (sample SAMN08397723, study PRJNA350692) | Marine metagenome, whole genome shotgun sequencing project. | isolation source: water | place: Pacific Ocean | collected 2012-04
GGAGATGCTCATGCTGTACAAGATCCACAAGATCAACCCGTTTGCCGGCTGCCTGCCGTTGCTTATGTAGATGCCGGTGTGGATCGCGCTGTACCGGACCATCTGGTCGTCGGTCGAGCTGTACCAGGCCAGCTTCCTATGGCTGCCGGACCTGTCGAGCGAGGACCCGTCCTACGTGCTCCCGGTCCTGCTCGGCGTGGTCACGTTCATCCAGCAGCGGATCCAGCCTGCGCAGATGGATGCGACGCAGCAGAAGATCATGATGTGGATGATGCCGGTGATGTTCACGGCGTTCATGCTCTTCCTTCCGTCGGCCCTGGTGGTCTACATCTTCTGCAACTCGCTGCTGACCATCGTTCAGCAGTGGTACATCAAGCGGGGCGACACATGACCCAGGGCGTTCAAGAGGCTGTGCAGGCGTTGGATGGGATCGTCGAGCGGATGGGGCTCGACGCACACGCGGACAGCTCCGAGGGGGATGACGGCTTCGTCCTCGAGCTTGGCGGCCCGGACTCCGGCCGGCTCGCCGACGGCCCGGTGCTCGACGCGCTCCAGCACCTGGCCAACCGCATCGCGCACAAGGCGGTCAACTACGAGGACGAGGGCCTGCCCGTGGCCGTCGACGCCGGGGGATGGCGGGCGCGGCGCACCGAGGAGCTCAAGGACCTCGCCGCCGACCTGGCCGACGAGGCCCGCGAGACCGGGCGGGCCGTGACGGCTGAGCCGTTGTCCGCCTACGAGCGCCGCCTGGTGCACCTGGCCCTGCAGGACGAACAGGGCATCTCGACGCGCTCGGTCGGAGAGGGCCGGGATCGCCGCCTGCGGGTCTACCCCGACTGAGCTCATTTCATGGCGGGCATCGCCTTGGTGTCACGGCCCGCGACGGACTGCTGGGCCCCGGATGCCGTCCGCTGCTCGGCGTTGGCCATGGCTTGCTCGAGGCGCTTGGTGAGCTCCCGGTGGGCCTTGGCCGACGTCGCTGCGGCGCCGTGCAGGATCGCCCGGTCGCGGGGCGCCAGGTTCATCAGGTCGAACAGCCGCTCCACGGCCAACGCCTCCGACGTGGACACGTGGCCGTCGGCGGCTGCGACGACGTACGCGTCCCGGATGGCGTGGGCCAGGGACCAGGGGCTCGACTGGGCCGCGAGCGACGTCAGGATCAGGTCCACGTCGATTTCTGTCTCCGGGTCGAGCAGCTGGTTGACCCGCGCTGCGACGGCGTCCGGCACGCCAGCGGCCTCGAGGAAACGCCAGATCACCGAGACCTCCTCGGGGGCGATGCGGCCGTCGGCCCGGGCGATTGCGGCGAGCAGCTCAAGGTGATCGATCATGGGCGCATAGTACCGCATCGTAGGTGGGGACCAGCCCCATGGGGTGTGTGGACAGCTTTGCCAATGACCCCGGGGATCACAGCGCGATCAACCTGTGGCCCAAAGGTGGACAGATCGGCCGACCGGATGACCCCCACTTCATCCACCGGTCGCCCACCGTCGATCCCCGGGGTGATCCCCGAGGCTGTGAACAGCCGATCGGTCCGAGATCATTGGGCTGGACAGGGTTGTCCCCTGAGCCTTGCCATACCTACCTCTACCTACCACTAACCCTTCTTGTTCCCATGATCTGATCGAGGTATAGGGGGGCCTTCGCACACCAGGGGGTGTCGCATGGAATTCCGCATCGACCGCGACGTCTTCGCGGCGGCGCTCGGCAAGTTGCAGGGCGTCGTCGATCGAAAGACCAGCCAAGCGGTCCTGTCCAATGTCCTGATGCAGTCCGGCGGGTCCGGATCGCTCAAGCTGGCCGCCACCGATCTCGACGTTACGCTCCTGGGTTCATACCCCGCGGAGATGTTGGCCGAGGGAGCTGTTTGCGCCGGAGCCAAGAACCTGTACGAGATCGTGCGGGCGCTGCCTCCGGGGCCGGTGTCGGTCAAGAGCGCCGAGAACCACTACTTGGAGATCCGCTCCAGCAAGGTGGAGTACAAGATCGTCGGCGAGGCGGCGGAGAAGTTCCCGTCGCTGCCCGCTGCGGACGACGTGAAGGGCTTCGCGATGCCGCGGGCCCTGCTCATGGAGCTCGTGGACGCCACGCTGTTCTCCATCTCGACGGACGACACCCGGCCCAACCTCAATGGCGCGCTCGTCAGCGCCATCGAGGGCAGCCGCATGATGTTCGTCTCGACGGATGGGCACAGGCTGTCCAAGGCCGTGCGCGTCGTGGACGCCGATCTGTCGGTCATCCCCGACGGTGGCGTGATCATCCCACGCAAGGGGCTCAACGAGTTCCGCCGGGCGCTCGACGACGGCGGCGACACGCTGTTCTTCGGCTTCCAGGGCAACAACGCCGTGTTCCGGACCGAGAACGAGGTGCTGTTCGTCCGCCTGATCGACGGCTCGTTCCCGGATTTTGACGCCGTCATCCAACGGGACGACTCGTGGATCCAGGCGGTCATCGAGCGGCTCCCGCTGCTCGACGCGTTGCGGCGGGTGTCGATCGTGAGCACCGAGCGGACCAAGGGCGTGCGCGTGAACGTGGCCAAGTCGGCCATGGACATCGCCACGTCCAACCCGGACCTCGGTGAGGCCCACGAGCAGCTGCCGATCGAGCTGGCCCGGGAGGGCGGCATCAACGGCGAAGGGTTCGAGGTCGGCTACAACGCCCGGTACGTCATGGAGGCTCTGTCGGCGCTGTCGTCCGACGAGATCCTGTACGAGACCAAGGACTCCACCTCGCCCACCGTGATTCGCAATCGGGGCGAGGAGGACTCGTTCTACGTCGTGATGCCGATGCGGTTTTGAACGAGGGCGTCGCTCCGGACTCCGGAGCGGCCCTCGTCGTCGAGAAGCTCGAGCTCGCCTGCTGGCGCAACCTGCAGCGCGCGTCCCTGCTGGCGCACCCGGCGTTCAACGTCCTGTACGGCGACAACGCCCAGGGCAAGACCAATCTCCTTGAAGCCGTCTATCTCGTCTCGAGGCTCAAGTCGTTTCGGGATGCCCGGATGGCTGACCTGGTCACCCACGGAGAGCCCGCGGCGCGGGTCGAGGCGCGCGTGCGCCGAGCCGGCGTCGCCCAGAAGGTCGAGGTCATCATCGAGGGCGGCCGGCGGCGGGTGCGGGTCGACAACAAGGCGGTGCGCCGCGTCGCCGACCACGCCCACCACTACAAGGTGGTGCTCTTCGAGCCCGAGGACATCTACCTCGCCCGCGCCTCCCCGTCCGGTCGGCGCACGTTCCTGGACCGGGCGCTGTACAACCTGCACCCGCCCTTCCTGGCGGACTCCCAGGAGTACGCCAAGGCCCTCAAGCGCCGGAACGCGCTGCTTCGATCGCTGCACGGCAGCTTCGGCGGCGCGGCCGACGGCGCCCTGCGCGCCTACGACGAGGTGCTGTCGCAGTCCGGCGCCCGCATCGTGGCCCGGCGCCAGGGGCTGGTGCAGGCCCTCGGCGAGCGGGTCGGCGACGTCTGGAGCCGGGTGTTCGGTGACGCAGGGGACGTGGAGCTGCGGTACCGGCCCACCGCGCCCGGCGACGCCGAGGGGTTCCTCGCGGCGCTGCAGGGGGCCCGCCGCGCCGACCTGGCCCGCCAGGTCACGACCGTGGGCCCCCACCGTGACGACCTCGAGGCCCTCCTCGACGGCCGCCCGCTGCGCGAGCACGCCTCGCAGGGGCAGCATCGGGTGTTCGTCCTGGCGCTCAAGGTCACCGAGATCAAGCTCGTGCTCGAGCGGACCGGAGTGCGGCCGATCCTGCTGCTCGACGACGTGTCCAGCGAGCTGGATCGGCAGAGAAACGCACAGCTTTTCGAGTTCCTGGACGAGGTTCGAGCCCAGGTGTTCCTGACGACGACCACCCCGGAGCTGGTCGGCCTGACCGTCGATCGGGCCGAGTTCCGTGTGCAGGGAGGACAGGTGTGGACAAGTTCCTGATCGAAGGAGGCGCCCCCTGCAGCGGGCGCGTGACGCCGTCTGGGAGCAAGAACGAGGCGCTGCCGACCATTGCGGCGGCCCTGCTCGCAGACAAGCCGGTGACCCTGCACAACGTGCCCAAGATCCAGGACGTCCTGGTGATGCTGGACGTGGTGTCGAGCCTCGGCGCGGGCGTGGAGTGGATTGGGGATCACTCGGTGACCATCGACGCCGCGCGCCTGTCCACGGCCCGCCTCGATCCCGACCTTTGCCGGAAGATCCGGGCGTCGATCCTGTTCGCCGGCCCCGTCGTCGGCCGTCTGGGAGAGGTGATCCTGCCGCCGCCCGGCGGCGACGTCATCGGCCGCCGGAGGGTCGACACCCACCTCAACGGCTTTGCGGCGCTGAGCGCCTCGGTGTCGGTGGCCGGCAGCTACCGGCTGGCCGCGCCGGACAGCGGCCTGAAAGGGGCGGACATCTTCTTCGACGAGGCCTCGGTGACCGCCACCGAGAACCTGGTCACCGCCGCGGCGGCCGCCTACGGCACGACCGTGCTCCGCAATGTCGCCATGGAGCCCCACGTCCAGGGCGTCTGCCGCATGCTGCAGGCCATGGGCGCGTCGATCGACGGCGTCGGGACCCCCACGCTGACCATCGAGGGCAGCGGCGGTACGGCCCTGGGCGGCTGTGAGCACACCATCGGCCCCGACTACCTGGAGATCGGCTCCCTGGTCGGCCTGGCGGCGATCACCGGCGGCGAGCTGACCATCGAGGGCGTGCGCCCCGACGACCTGCGCATGATGCGGGTCGTGTTCGAGCGGCTGGGCGTCGCCACCGAGCTCGACGTCCCCAACGGCGGGGTCGCCGCCAGCCTGTTCGTGCCCGGCCGCCAGAAGCTGCGCATCAAGCCCGACTACCTGGGTCACATCCCCAAGATCGACGACGCCCCCTGGCCGGCGTTCCCCACGGACCTGATGTCCGTCGCCATCGTCGTGGCGACCCAGTCCGAGGGCACCTGCCTGTTCTTCGAGAAGATGTTCGAGGGTCGGATGTTCTTCGTCGACCACCTCATCGCGATGGGCGCCCAGATCATCCTGTGCGACCCCCACCGCGTCGTCGTCGTCGGCCCCTCCCCGTTGTACGCCGCCACCCACGAGAGCCCCGACATCCGCGCAGGCATGGCCTTGCTCCTCGCCGCCTCCTGCGCCCGCGGCAAGAGCACGATCCTCAACATCCGGCAGATCGACCGGGGCTACGAGCGGGTCGACGACAAGCTCCGAGCGCTGGGGATGGCGATCACCCGGGTTCCGGCCTAGGAACCCGCTGGGCCTCCGGCGGACAGGGCCTGCTGGGCCTCCGGCGGCTTTCGGCGGAGGGCGGGGTCGTTGCGCGCGTGCGCGCGAGCAGCTAAGAGTGGAAGTCCAATGAGCGACGAATCATCTACTCCCGGGGCTGGCGCCGGCCAGACCGCCTACGACGCCGATTCCATCCAGGTCCTCAAGGGGGCCGACGCTGTCCGCAAGCGTCCCGGGATGTACATCGGGGACACCGATGACGGCACCGGCCTGCACCACATGTGCTTCGAGGTGGTGGACAACGCCATCGACGAGGCCCAGGCGGGGCATGCGTCGCGCATCGAGTTGGTGATCCACGCCGACAGCTCGCTGAGCGTCGACGACAACGGCCGAGGGATCCCCACGGAGATCCACGAGGAGCAGGGCGTGTCGGCGGCCACGGTCGTGATGACCGAGCTGCACGCCGGCGGCAAGTTCGACGGCCAGTCCTACCAGTTCTCGGGCGGCCTGCACGGCGTCGGAGTGTCGGTCGTGAACTTCCTGTCGGAGTGGCTCCACATGGAGATCTTCCGGCAGGGGAGCGTCCACTATCAGGAGTTTGCCCAGGGCGCGCCCCAGGGCAAGCTGTCGGTCACCGGCAAGACGGGACGGACCGGCACCCGGGTCACCTTCCGGCCGGATCCGGAGGTCTTTGCGGTCGTCGAGTGGAACTTCGACACGTTGGCCAAGCGTCTGCGGGAGCTCGCCTACCTCAACGCCGGCATCCGCATCTCCATCCGGGACGAGCGCGCCGACCCCGAGCAGATCGAGGTCTTCGAGTACGCCATCGGCATCCGGTCGTTCATCGATCAGATCAACCGCAACCGCCGGCACCTCAACAAGACGGTCTTCCTGATCAACGAGGAGCGGGAGACCCCCGACGGCGAGCCCATGGTCGTCGAGGCTTGCCTGCAGTGGAGCGACGCCTATCAGGAGAACGTCTACTGCTTCACCAACTCGATCCGGAACCAGGACGGCGGCACGCACCAGGCGGGCCTGCGGGCCGCCCTGACCCGCACGATCAACAACTACGTCGCAGAGTCCAGCTTCGCCAAGCAGCTCAAGGAGCCATTGTCCGGCGATGACATCCGCGAGGGGCTGTCCGCCGTGCTCGCGATCAAGGTCCGCGACCCCAAGTTCAGCAGCCAGACCAAGGACAAGCTGGTCTCCTCGGAGGTCAAGCCCATCGTCGAGTCGGTGATCGCCGATCGGCTGTCGGAGTTCCTCGAGGAGAACCCCCACGACGCCAAGGCGGTGGTCGAAAAGTGCGTCGAGGCTTCGAGAGCCCGCATGGCCGCCCGGCGGGCGCGGGAGCTCGTCCGCCGCAAGGGCGCGCTGGAGAGCACGTCGCTGCCCGGCAAGCTCGCCGACTGCCAGGAGCGCGATCCCGAGAAGGCCGAGCTGTTCATCGTCGAGGGTGACTCCGCAGGTGGCTCCGCCAAGCAGGGGCGCGACCGGGCCACCCAGGCCATCCTGCCTATCCGCGGCAAGATCCTGAACGTCGAAAAGGCGCGGGTCGAGAAGATCCTGTCCAACCAGGAGATCGTGGCGCTCATCACCGCCATGGGCACCGGGATCCACGAGGACTTCGACATCGAAAAGCTCCGGTACCACAAGGTCATCCTGATGACGGATGCCGACGTCGACGGGAGCCACATCCGGACGCTGCTGCTCACCTTCTTCTACCGCCACATGGTGGACCTGGTGGATCGGCGGAACCTGTACATCGCCCAGCCGCCGCTGTTCCGGGTCAAGAAGGGCAAGCAGACCCTGTACCTGAAGAACGAGGACGCCTTTGAGCAGTACATCCTCGAGTCCGGGGTCCGGGGCGTCGGCCTGGAGCGGGCCTCCGCCAACGGGGCGCCTGCGGACGCGCTGGCCATGGGCGAGGACCTCAAGGACCTGATCTCCAAGGTCCGGCGCTACCGGCAGCTCCTCGACCGCATCGGTCGCCGCCTCGACAGCCGCGTGATCGACGCCGTCGTCCGCATCGCGCCCCTTGAGCACGCCGACCTCGCCGACGGGGCCGGCCTGCAGGCCAAGGCCGCGACCCTCGCCGAGTGGATCACCGAGAACATCCCCGAGGCCGCCCCGGTCATGTGCAAGGTCGTGGACGACGAGGAGCACGGCCACGCCATGCTCGTGCGCACCCGCCTGTCAGGCAGCGACCGCTTCTCCCGCCTGGACTTCGAGCTGCTGACGTCGGGCGACTACCACGACCTGCGCCGCCTGGAGAGCCGGCTCGCCGACGTTCGAGGCGGCCCCTTCCTGCTGCGTCCGTCGGGCACGAGCGACGACGACGCCAAGGCCCTCGACCGGCTGTCGGACCTCGAGGAGGTGGCGTCGGCCGTCATGGCCTCTGGCCGCAAGGGTCTGACCATCCAGCGCTACAAGGGACTGGGTGAGATGAACCCCGAGCAGCTCTGGGAGACCACCATTGACCCGGACACCCGCACGCTGCTGCAGGTGCAGCCCGGCGACGAGGTGAGCACCAACAAGATCTTCGAGGTGCTGATGGGCGACGACGTGGAGCAGCGCCGTCGGTTCATCGAGGACCACGCCCTCGAAGTGAAGAACCTGGACGTCTAGGCCCCTGAGCCTGTTTCCTCCAGAAGAGGTGAGCTTCTATCGCCTCGTGGAGCAGACCTTCCTGGTGCTCAAAGGCTCAGGCCTGATGCTGTCGGCGACCGACGCAGAGCGGGTCCGCGCCTGGGAGACCACGGGCGCGCCGGCCCGGGTCGTGTGCGACGCCCTGCAGGAGGCCTTCGAGTTCCACGCCAAGACCAAGCCGGGCAGCCCGAAGCCCCGGTCGTTGTCGTATTTCAAGCGCCCGGTCGAAGAAGCCATCGCCGCGTGGCGTGAGCGGGAGGTAGGGTAGGGGCATGGAGCGCTGTCCGAGCTGTGAGGGGGACAAGGTCGCCTTCCGACCAGGCCGGCTCACCATCGAGGCCGCCGTCTGCGAGTGCGTGCAGGAGTGCCCCGAGTGCGCTGGCAGCGGCTGGCAGGTCCGGGACCAGTCCTCCGTCGTCTGCGGCTGCCAGCGGCTGGTCGGCCGAGTCCGCCTGCTCAACGAGTCCGGCCTGCCGGCCCGCTACTGGGACAGCCGCCTGAACAACTTCGTGCGGCGGGTGGAGCGTCACGACCACCACCTCGAGTTCCTCCGACGCTGGGTGGGCGGCTTCCAGCCTCGCAACAAGGGGCTGCTGTTCGTCGGTCCCGTCGGCCTGGGCAAGACCCACCTGGCCATCGCCGTCCTGCGGCAGCTCATGCTGGACCGCGGCGTGTCCACGCGGTTCGTGGAGTGGCTCGACCTGCTGTCGCAGGTGCGGGCCACCTTCAACTCCCCCGGCACCGAGCGCGACGTGCTGCGGCCCCTCATCGAGGCGCCGGTGCTCGTGGTCGACGAGCTGGGCAAAGGGCGCCGGGGCTCCGAATGGGAGCTGGGCATCCTCGATCAGCTCATCGGCGCCCGGTACAACCGGCAGGCGCCGACCATCTTCACCACCAACTACCCGCTGCAGGAGGCGATGGACCCCGGCGCAGCAGGCCCGGGCGGGCGCCCGGCGGACCTGTCCTCGCTCGAGCGGCTGCGCGAGTACATGGGCGAACCCTCGCTGCGCGAGAAGGTGGGCAACCGCATCTTCAGCCGCGTGGTCGACATGAGCACGCCCGTCGAGCTGCACGGCGCCCCCGACTACCGTGTCTCCGGACCCTGAGGACGCCGAGGGCCCCAGCCGGCCCGCACCCTTGAAGCCAGGCGACGTGGTGCGGGTGGTCGCGCCCGCAGGCGTCATCCCGAGCGATCGTCTCGATCTTGGCCTCGCGTTCCTGCGCGATCGCGGCTTCGACGTGCAGTGGGACGAGGGCGGCCTGGACTCCTGGAGGTACCTGGCTGGGCCTGACGAGCGCCGCCGAGCCGAGCTGTCCGCCGCCCTGACGGATCCCGACGTGCGCTGCGTCTGGGCGGCCCGGGGGGGCTACGGGACCATGCGCCTGCTGGCGGAGCTGCCCTGGGGCGACGTGCCGTCGCCGCGCTGGCTGGTCGGCTTCTCCGACGTCACCGCCCTGCACGCGGCGTGGCTGGACCATGGCCCCGGCGGCGGCGCCTTGCACGGGCCCAACGTCGTCACGCTCGGGTCCGTCGGCGGCACCGATCGGGACCAGGTGTTCGGCTTGCTCACCGGCGCGTTCCCGCCGGCCGCCTTGGGCGTGCAGGGCCTGCGCAGCGTCGTCGACGGCGTCGCGCAGGGTCGCCTGGTGGGCGGCAACCTGTCGCTCGTGACCCGCCTGCTCGGCACGCCCTGGGGGCTCGATCTGCAAGGCGGCATCTTGTTCCTCGAGGACGTCGGCGAGCGTCCGTACCGCCTGGATCGCATGCTGACCCACCTCGAGCTCGCCGGCGCCCCGGCGGCGGTGGCCGGCGTGATCCTCGGCGATTTCGTAGGGTGCGAGGAGCAGGGCGCCCAGTACTGCGCCACCGACGTCCTCGAAGAGCGGCTCGCCCGTTGGGGCGTGCCCGTGCTCGCCGGCTTCCCCGCAGGCCACGGGGTGCGGTGCCGAGCGCTGCCGATGGGGGTGCAGGCCCGCATCGGCGACGGACGGGTGGAGGTGCTCGAAGCCCCGTGGAGCGGCTGAACCAGCTCCTGCAGGACGCCGTACGGGACGAGATCACCCCGTCGGCCTCCCTCGTCGCCTCCCGCCTGAACGGGCCCAGGCTCGAGGTCCACGCCGGCGCCGGGGCCGCCGACCTCCGCTACGACCTCGCGTCGTTGACCAAGGTGCTCTACACCGCGACGGCCGCCAAGCTGCTCGTCGCCGACGGGCGGACGGCATGGGATCCCCTCGCCGACCTGCTCCTGCACGAGTCGGGCATGCCGTGGTGGCGGCCGCTGCACCGGGAGGTCGAGGCCTCCGCCGCGCTGCCTTGCCCGCCTGACGCCAGGGGCCGCGTCCGGGCCCTCGTCCGGGCCCTGCCGGCCGACCAGCCCGCGGGTGAGCTCGCCGTGTACTCCGATCCAGGCTTCATCCGCCTCGAGGAGCTCCTCGAGGACGCCGCGGGACAGCCGCTGCCCGCGCTGGTGCGCGAGCGCCTGTGGGCGCCGCTGGGGATGACGTCGCTGGGGTTCATCGATCTGACGATCCCGGGCGCGCCGCAGGCCGCCCGCGCCGAGGCGGACCACGCCCCCACCGAGGCGTGCCCGTGGCGAGGCCGACGCCTGCACGCCGAGGTGCACGACGACAACGCCTACGCCATGGGCGGGATCGCGGGCCACGCTGGCCTGTTCGGCACGGCGGGCGACGTCCACGCCTTCGGGGTCGGCCTGCTGCGCTGCCTGCGCGGCCAGTCCGACCTGATCCCCGCGCGCGTGGTCCGGACTGCGTGGACCACCCGAGGCCGCGCACCGGGCGCCACACGGGTGCTCGGCTGGGACACGCCGACCGAGGGCGCCTCCTCGGCCGGCGGGCGCATCTCCCCTGGCGCTGTCGGTCATCTGGGGTTCACGGGGACCAGCCTGTGGATCGATCCGGCCCCGGGGATCGTGGTGGCGCTGCTGACCAATCGCGTGTACTTCGGCCGGGATGACGTCCGGATCCGAACCCTGAGGCCCGCCGTGCACGACGCCGTGTTCAGCCAGCTGTTGCCTTGAGTGATCGCGAGCTGGCGGTCGCCCAAGCGGCGGTCATCGAGGCTGGCGACCTCATCCGCGAAGCCTGGGGCGCGGGCCGGCCCGAGGCCGACACCAAGGCCTCCCAGATCGACATGGTCACGGCGACGGATCGGGCCGCGGACGCCTTGCTGGCCGACCGCCTGAGGGCCGCGTTCCCGGACGACGAGCTGGTCCTCGAGGAGACCGGACGCCATGCCGGCGCCGAGGCCTCGGACCGCCGCTGGTACGTCGATCCCCTCGACGGCACGACCAACTTCGCCCACGGCTTCCCCCACTTCGGGGTGACGGTCGCCCTCGAGGTGCAGGGCGTCGTGGAACTCGGTGTGACGCTGGATGTGATGCGGGGCCACCTATACGAGGCGGTCCGTGGCCAGGGCGCCCGGGTAGACGGACAGGCCCTGCACGTGAGCACCACCGCCGATCTGGGCGGGTCCCTGCTCGCTACCGGGTTCCCCTACGATCGGCAGACCGTCTCCGACAACAACACCGCCGAGTTCAAGGCGTTCCTCATGGGCTGTCGGGGCATCCGGCGGCCGGGGAGCGCCAGCCTGGACCTGGCCTATGTCGCCCGGGGGTGGCTCGACGGGTACTGGGAGATGAACCTCAACGCCTGGGACGTCGCCGCGGGGCTGCTCCTGGTCCAAGAGGCGGGCGGCCGCACGTCGGACTACCGTGGCGAGACCATGCGGGTGGATGGGCGGCGGTACGTCGCCAGCAACGGGCGCATCCATGACGCAATGTTGGAAGTCCTGGCGCAGGTGCGCGAAGAGTGACGCCGGCTGCGGCCTGTCCATGTCTTGCCCCTTGTCTGCGACCACTGCGATGCCGAGTTCGAGGCCGTTGATGGCGAAGATCCGCCGCGTTGTCCCAAGTGCCTGCGCCGACACGGGGTGCGGGCGACCACCGATCTGGAAGAGGACGAGATGAGCGCCGGCGCCGCCGGCACCGCCAAGGGGCACAGGTGGCTGTTCGCCATCGTGGCTGCGGCGGCGGTCGCCGTCGGCTACTTGGCGATCAAGGGGCCCGGCGCCCTCGGCGCCAAGGGGGCCGCCGGGGCGCCCAAGGACCCGGTGGCGGCCGCCGCGGCGAGGGCGAAGAACCTCGCCCGGCTCGGCGCCGCCGAGGACGCCCTGAGCGCCGGCGACCTCAAGGAGGCCTACAACCAGGCCGACGCCGTGCTCGAGCAGGAGCCCAAGAACCCCAAGGCGCGCGAGGTGATGGGCGACACGCTCGTCAAGAGCGGCGCAGCGCCCGAGGGGCTCAAGGAGTACGAGGCCGCGTTGGCCATCGAGGCCACGGGTACCCGCCACTACAAGGCGGGCAAGGCGCTGGTCTCCATGGGGGACCTGCAGGCCGCGGCCCTGCACTTCAAGTCCGCGATCCAGATGGAGCCAGGCGCGGCTTGGGCCGAGGACGTGCGCAAGCTCCTTACGGACGCCGGCGAGGCGCTTGGGGGTGGCCCCGCGGCCGACAAGGGAGGCCCGGGTGACCCAGGCTCGACCGGAGGCGCTCAAGGCGGCGCTCCGTCGCCACCTTGAGCTGCTGAGGCGCTGGAACGATCGCATCGATCTGGTTGCGCCGGGCGATGACGCCCGATGGTGGGACGTGCACTTCGAGGACTCCCTGGCCGCCCTGCGCGGCGTGCCCGACCGCGCCCGGACGGTGCTCGACGTCGGCGCCGGCGCCGGGTTCCCGGGCTTGGTCTGGGCCATGGCCCGGGGCGATCTGCAGGTGACGCTGACCGAGCCGCGGGGCCGGCGGGCCACCTTTCTGCGCACCGTCGCCCGGGAGACCGGCGCCGACGTGGAGGTGCTCACGGAGCGCGCCGAGGCGCTGTCGCCCCGTCGGTGGGACGTCGTCGTCGGCAGGGCCGTCGCGCCGTACGCCCGCTGGCTCGCGTTGGCCGCCCCCCTGGTCTCGGAGGCCGGCGTGGTCCTGGCGCTGCTCGGCCCGACGGAGCCCGATGGCTGGGGGGTCGCCGAGGCTGAGGCCGGCCTGGTCGTCGAGGGCCACGAGGCGTACGTCCTGCCCGGCGGCGGCGCGCACCGCCGAGTTGTCGTGCTGCGCCCTGCGGGCCCGGGCGAGGTACAGTAGGCCATGGGCAGCGGGCACAAGCCGCCGGGGGGCGCCGTCGAGACGACGAACATGTCTCCCTTCGCGAAGCGGGACCGCGTCCGCTGGAGCCAGTGGCGTGCGTGGGAGATCACCTGCCGCGCCGGCCGCTGGCACACCTGCTCGGTGCCGGGTCAGGCGCGCATCCTGGTGATGGGTGGGGGGGCGGCCCAGGCGATCGGCTGGGCCCGCTCGTTCCCAAGCGGTCGCGTGGAGGCCGTCGATCCCAGCCCCATGGGCCCCAGCGCCATCCAGGTCCTCGCGACGGGCCTCGGGCAGACCAACGTCGTGGGAGATCGCGGCGATCCGCTGTCGTTGCAAGCGGATGGGGCGTACGACGTCATCAGCACGGAGGGGGTGATCGAGCGGATGCCCGACCCCGCCGCCGCGTTGCAGGCGCTGTCCGCCCGCCTCACTACGGGCGGCGTGATGCGCGTGGTCCTGCCCAGCACCCGGCGCGACGCTCACCTGCGCGAGTTCCGCGAGCTGCTCGACATCCTGGTCGGCAGTGACACGGACACGGCAGCGCCCAGTCGGGTGGCGGTCGGCGAGGCGCTCGCCCACGGCGTCGACTATTCAGGCACCGCCTTGCTCGAGACCGTCGACAAGGCCCGCGATCTGCACGGCGACAACCCGCTCGCGTGGATGGAGGAGTACGTGCGCTGCGCCTCGCCGGCGTACGACCTGACCGACGCGTTCGACCTGCTCGAGGCCGGCGGCCTGCGCTTCCTGGGCTGGTGCCGGCCCGGCGACTGGCACGCCCGGCCCAGGCTGGCGGATCCCAAGGTGCGCGAGCGGTTCGCGAGCCTCGATCAGCGTGCCCAGTGGGAGTTCGCGGACCGCCTGCGTCGCCCGCCGTACGCCATGTGGGTCGGGCGGAAGATCGATCCCGAGGCCGGGGCGCCCTGGATGGAGGACGACGAGGACCTGATGTGCCGGGTCGTCGTGCCCGCCGACGGCCTCGAGGCCCTCGTCACGCGGGGCCGGCCGTCGGAGACCCCCCGCAAGACCCAGGAGTTCGTCATCCGCCCGGTGCCTGGCGGGGGCGACCAGGTGATCCTCGAGACCCCGGGCCAGTTCGAGCTCGAGCTCCACGTGTTCTACGAGACCCTGCTGCGCAACATGGACGGCGTCCACTCGCTCCGCGCGGCTGCCCAGGAGGCCGCCAGCAGCCACGGGCTGCAGCTGTCCGACGTCGAGCATCGGGTGGTCTCCGTCGTGCGCCGGCTCATCCATCCCCACGGCGCATTGATCGCAGGCCCGCGCCGCGGTTGATCGTTTCCGGCGCCGGGCGTACTGTGCGCCGGCTTTTCAAGGGGTGCACCCATGCAAGACAGCCGTGAAGTCAACGCCCTGTTGGGCAAGGGCAGTGAGTTCGAGGGGAAGCTCACCTTCGAGGGGGCGGTCCGCATCGACGGCACCTTCGCGGGCGAGATCTTCACCGAGGACACGCTGATCATCGGCGAAGGGGCCCGGGTCTCCGCTCAGATCGAGGCCGGCACGGTCATCGTCTACGGCGACGTCCAGGGCAACATCAGCACGACCGAGCTCATCGAGCTGCACGCCCCGGCGCGGCTGCGCGGCGACATCGAGACCCCCAACCTGGTCATCGACCGTGGCGTGGTCTTCGAGGGCTCGTGCAAGATGGACCTCGAAGCCGAGGTGGCGCAGCCAGTCACCCGACGCCGCGCCGCCGAGCCCCCGCCGGACGCCGACGGCGATGGCGATGGCGCTGACGTCTCCGTAAACTAAGACCCCACGCCGCCGATGGCGAGCGACTTCCTCCTCGGACTCAACGACCACCCGCTGGCCAAGCGCCTGGCCAAGGGCGTCGGTGTGCCCGTGCCCACGCCCCTGCGACGGGCCCGAGGGCCGTACGCCGTGGCGCCCCTGACCGACCGCAGCGCCGTCGTGGCAGGCGAAGGTCCGCTGGTCGGAGAGGCCCAGGACGCATTGTCCGCCCTCGGTGGCGAAGTGCGCACCCCCTCCGCCGAGCTCGACGCCGAGCAGGACGCCGCAGACGCCTACGTCCTTGACGCCTCAGGGTTCGCCGGCCCATCGGACCTGCGGGGCCTGTATGAGTTCTTCCACGCCCGCGTGCGGTGCCTCCTGCCGGGCGGCCGGGTGATCGTCCTGTCCAGGCCGGCCTCGGACGCCACCGACGCAGCCGCCGCCGCGGCCCGGGAGGCACTGGACGGCTTCGTGCGGAGCGTGGCCAAGGAGGTCGGCCGCAAGGGCTCGACCTGCAACCTGGTCGAGGTGGCCGAGGGCGCCGAGGACCGGCTCGCCGGCCCGCTGGCGTACCTGGCGTCGGATCGGTCCGCGTTCCTCACCGGGCAGCGTTGGACGCTGACCAGCCAGGTGGCCCTGCCGGTCGATGGCGGCACGGACCGCAGCGTCGGGTCCCTCGAGGGCAAGACCGCCCTGGTCACCGGGGCCGCACGCGGCATCGGGGCCGCCACCGCCCGCAGGCTCGCCGAGGAGGGCGCCCGGGTGCTCTGCCTCGACCTGCCGTCGGACGCGGCCGCGGTCGAGGCCTTGGCCGGCGCCATCGGCGGGGTCCCGGTGCTCGCGGACGTGACCGCCGCCGACGCGCCCGCCCTCGCCGCCTCCGCCGCCAACGAGGAGGCCGACGGCCTGGACGTGGTCGTGCACAACGCCGGCGTGATCCGCGACAAGACCCTGGGCCGGATGAGCGAGGCGGCGTGGGACCTCACCCTGGGGGTCAACCTCGAGGCCCCGGTGCGCGTCACCCAGGCCCTGCGCAAGGCGAACGCAATCCACGAGGGCGGCCGGATCATCCACCTGTCGTCGGTGGCCGGAATCGCGGGCAACGCCGGTCAGACCAACTATGCCTGTGCCAAGGCGGGGCTGCGGGGCTGGAGCGCTGCGCTGGCCAAGGAGCTGGCGCCTCGCGGAGTCACGGTCAACGCCGTGGCGCCCGGGTTCATCGAGACCCGGATGACCGCCACCATCCCGTTCGCCATCCGCGAGGGCGGCCGCCGCTTGGCGGCCCTCGGCCAGGGGGGCCTGCCCATCGACGTCGCCGAGCTGATCACCTTCCTGTCCACGCCGGCGTCCTGCGGGCTGACCGGGCGCACCCTGCGGATCTGCGGGGGCGCGCTTATCGGCGCCTAGGGACCGGACCACCTAGTCCACCGACGAGCATCGCACCGCTCCTCCCAGCGTCGCCCCTGACCCACGTGGACCTCGACGAGGTCCTGCGCACGGTGATCGACGGGGTCACCGGCCAGGTCGGCGCCGATCGGGGCACGCTGTACCTCATCGACCACGCGCGCAACGAGCTGGTCAGCCACATCGCCCACCTCCCGGAGATTGCGGAGATCCGGCTGCGTATCGGGGAGGGCGTCGCCGGCTGGGTGGCCCAGCGCGGGCAAGGCGTGAACATCCCAGAGGGCCAGGCGGACGCTCGCTTTGAGCGTCGCGTGGATGACGAGACGGGGTACGTCACCCGCAGCATGCTCGCGACGCCGATCCGGGGCGAGGGTCGGGCGGTCATCGGCGTCCTGCAGGTGCTCAACCGCCAAGACGGGGACTTCACCCTCGACGATGAGGCCCTGCTGGAGCGGCTGGCCGACGAGGTGGGCGAGCTGCTCGAAGGCACCAGCCTCGCCAGCCAGCTCCGTCCGGGCCTGCGGCAGCCCCTGGCGTTCAAGTTCAACCGGATCGTCGGAGAGTCGCCCGCCATGCAGGCGGTGTTCGACCGGACCGCGCGGGCGGCCCGGACGGACGCGACCGTCCTGATCCGGGGAGAGAGCGGATCGGGCAAGGAGGTGGTGGCCAGGGCGGTGCACGACAACTCGCCCCGTCGCGACGGGCCGTTCGTGAAGGTCGACTGCGCGGCGCTGCCTGCCCAGCTCATCGAAAACGAGCTGTTCGGACACGAGCGGGGAGCGTTCACCGGGGCGGACCGCGCCGCGGATGGCATGGTCGCCGCCGCAGCGGGCGGCACGCTGTTCCTCGACGAGGTCGGGGAGCTGCCGTCGGAGGTCCAGGGCCGGCTGCTTCGGCTGGTCCAGGATCGTGCCTACACGCGGGTCGGGGGCACCGACGCCCGGACCGCCGAGGTCCGCTTCGTCGCGGCCACCCACCGTGATCTCGAGGCGGAGGTCGCTCGGGGGCAGTTCCGACAGGACTTGTACTACCGGCTGCGGGTCGTGCAGATTGACATGCCGACCCTGCGCGATCGGGGCCCTGCTGACCTCGACCGCCTCATCGACCACTTCCTGTTCGAGCACAGCCGCCGCCACCGGCCCGGGCGGCCCTCGCTTCTGCTGACCCATAAAGCCCGGGCGGCGCTGCACGCCCACGACTGGCCGGGCAACGTGCGCGAGCTGGAGCACGTGATGGAGTCGGCCACGGTCCTGGCCCGGGGCGCCGCCATCGAGGCGGGCGAGCTGTCCCTGGGGTCGAGCCGCACGCCGTTCCCCGGGGGTCTCGCCGTCAGCGACCCCAACGCGTTCGTGTTTCCCATTGGGACCCTGCGAGACCTCGAGCGGGCCTACGTTGCGCACGTCCTGGCGCGCTGCGGGGGCAACAAGACCGAGGCTTCCCGGCTGCTCGGCATCGGCCGGAACACCCTCGCCCGGAAGCTCGACAGCTCCGACTGGCGCGCCAGAACAGCGCGCGCTGGCGCGCTGAAATGGCGCGCGTCGCGCCACTCCGATCCCCCAAAGAGCCAGGTACCTCCTGGCAGATCGGCGTCTGGCACGGACCTCGCTTTGATCGGGGGGCGTGAACCACGTGCCCCCGGCGGTCTACCGCATGCTGACGGGGGAACCATGCCCACGGGAGGCAACATGCGAATCGGCGCAATGATCGTCGGGCTGCGCGGCGCGACCGCCAGCAACACCGTCGCGGCCGCGCTCGGCTGCGAGCCTGAAGCCCTCAAGCCGTTCCTGATCACCGAGACCGGCTCGGCGGCGCGGCTGCCGATGGTCCGCTCGGACGAGATCGTCTTTGGCGGATGGGACACGTTGCAGGAGACCTGGGCGGAGACCCTGGCGCGCCATCGCGTGCTCGATCACACCCGGCTGCCCGGCATCGACGCCTGGCTGGAGGATCGGGTGCACGTGTTCAAGGCTGCCGCCCTGCGCGGAGACCACGCGGTGGTCAGCGGCGAGGCGGAGGAGACCGATCACACCGGCGCCAAGATCCTGGCGGATCTGCGCAAGGACATCCGCCGCTTCAAGGAGGAGGCGGGCGTCGACCGCGTCGTCGTCGTGCAGCTCGGCGCCCCTGGCACCCTGGTCTCCAGCTCCCGCTGGCCCCAGTCCGCCCGCGGCTTCGTCGAGGCGCTGCAGACCGGCCTGTTCCGCACCGCGGCCCCTTACTACGCAGGCGCCGCCTTGCTCGAGGGGTGCGCGCTCATCGACTACACCGCCAGCGCGACCGTCGAGGTGCCTGGCCTGATCGCCCTGGCCGAGCGCGAGGGCGTGCCGGTGGCCGGCCGCGACGGCAGCACCGGGCAGACTCTGCTCAAGAGCGTGCTGGCGCAGACGTTCGCCACCCGTCGGCTGTACGTGAAGGGCTGGTATTCACTGTGCGCTGACAAAGAGGCCTGGGACGCCGTGGACTTCCACGGGCTGCTGGGCGCCCGAGGTCGCCTGAGGCTGGACTGGCAGTGCAGCGACTCGTTGCTTGCGGCGCCCGCCATCATCGACCTTATCCGCCTGTCCGCCCACCTGCTGGCCACCGGGCGCAAGGGCCTGCAGGACCAGCTTGGGCTGTTCTTCAAGCACCCGCTCGGCACCGAGGAGCGCCGCTACCTGAGGCTGTACGACGTCCTGGAGCGCTTCTGCGCCCGCGAGGTCACGCGCTTGTACGACCGCCCCCTGCTCGAGGCCGCCCGCCCGCGTCGATCGGCGCGGGCCCCGTCGGCGCCGCTGCCCGAAACGCTGCAGACGCTCCCGGTCGTGTCGGTGAAGGTCGGGTAGTCAGCGCGGCAGCGTGTCGAGCAGCTCATCGGGCGCTCGCCGCTCGGGCCTGGACAGCTGCCGCGCGGCCTGATCGAGCCGCCGCCACGGGCGGTCGCCGTCGACGGAGCGCGCCCGGCGACGAAGCGCAGAACCCAGCTCTCCTCGCATCGCCTTGCCCAGGGCGGCGGCCATCTCGCCCCCGGTCGCGAACCGAAGCTCCGGGTTTGGGGCCATGGCCACGGACAGCATCGCCTCGATCTGCCGATGCAGCGTCGGGTTGAGGTCCCGGGGGCGGGTGGGTCGGCTGAACACCACCTGGTAGACCGCCGCCGCGAACTGGTCGGCGAACACAGGGGGGCTGCCCACCAGGGCGCGGTACAGTACGGCCCCGAGGGCGTACAGGTCGGTGCGTTCGTCGACCTCGTCGCCCGAGGCCTGCTCGGGGGCCATGTAGGCGGGCGTGCCGACGACATCGCCCGCCGTCAGCGTGCCGTGCCCCGTGGACATCCGGGCGATGCCGAAGTCCACGATCCGCCACGCGTGCCGGCCCGCGCCCGCGTCCACGCGGAAGATGTTCTGCGGCTTGATGTCGCGGTGGATCACGCCGGCGGCGTGCAGGTCATCGAGGCCTCGGCCCACCGCGCTGGCCAGCTCGTGCACCTGCGCCCCCGACATCGAACCACCGTCGCGCAGGACGTCTCCGAGGCTCCGGCCGCTCAACAGCTCCATCGCCAGATACGGCACCCCATCGTCGGTGAGGCCGTAGTCGAACACCTGGACGACGTGCGGAGATCGGAGCTGGCTGGCGATCTGCCACTCGCGCTCGAACCGCCGGATCGACGTGGCGTCGCCAGCGTGCTGCGCCCGGAGGAACTTCACGGCCGCGAGTCGGCGGCTCTCGACCCCCTCGGCCCGGTAGACGTCGCCCATGCCGCCGCGGCCGATGAGCGGGCCGACCTGCCAGTCGCCGATCCGTTCGCCGGTGTACCGGCCCTCGTCGCCTTCTGCGAGGCGCAGCTTGGCCTCGAGCTCGCGTCGGACCTCCTCGAACCGGGACTGCTGCTGGACGGCGACCCGCTGGACCTCGAGCGCGCTGTCGATCCCCTCGTGCAACGCCATCCGGTTGGCCCAGGTCTGCCACAGGGTCAGGCCCTGGACGATGGGCACGAGCACCAACATGAAGACCTTCGCGGTAGGGGCGGTGCCGGTGGCATCGACCACCCCGAGGTCGGGGATGACCCCGAGCACGATCAGGCCGGTGAGGACGAAGTACCCCGACACCGCGGTGATGCCGATGGTCAGGGCCCCGCGCCGATCGGTGCCCTGGCCGAAGAAGACCAGCCCCAGCGTGATGGCCAGAGGCGTCGGGGAGAACACGCCCAGGTAGTACTGGGCGGCATACGACGTCGACACCGCCACGGCGCCGAAGGTCCGAAACAGGGCGGGCGTGTAACGCAGGGGGCTGCGGGCCCGCCACGCGACGTAAAGGCTCATCCCCGCCAGCGACAGGAGGGCGCCCGCGAAGACCGCCTTGAGCCAGGGTGTGCCGCCCAGCACCGGCAGGAGCGCCAGCGCCACGAGGGTCAGCATCGCCAGCGCGATCCCGAACGTGCGTGCGCGTGCCGCCTCCTCGACGAGCAGCCAGCGGCTGCCCAGCCGCTGGACCGTGTTGGACCCCGAGCCGGACGCGACAGAGTCGAACGGGGTCTCCGTCCGAGGCACCGTGGGGGCGCGCTGCATGCGTCCCGTCTTCATCTCAGGCGCCTAGCTCTTGGCGACCGCCAGCCGGATCGTGGCGCGAGCCTCGGCGGCCTGGGCGCGCGGCGTGTCGACGTCCTCGTCCTTGGCACCTTTGCCCGCAAGCCGTGCCTGGGCGCGCTTGAGCGCCTCCGTGGCCCGGCCGGTGTCGATCTCGGCCACCGCCTCGCACGCGTCGGCCAGGACGATCACGTGATCCGCCCTCACCTCGGCGGTGCCGCCGCTGATGGCGTACCGGGACTTGCCGTGGGACAGCCGGCCGGGGCGCAGACGCACCAGGTACGGCTGGTGCCCCGGGCGGGCCTCAAACTCACCGAGGTGACCCGGGGCCGTGACGCCGTCCACCTTGGCCTCGTCCACGACGAGCCCGGCGGGCGTGACGACTTCGAGGCGCATGGCTACAGCTCGTCCTCGCCGGCCAGCTGCCGGGCCCGCTCCTTGGCCTCGTCGAGGTTGCCGACCATGTAGAACGCCTGCTCGGGCAGGTGGTCCAGGGCGCCGGACAGGATCTCCCTGAAGCCGGCGACCGTCTCCTCGATCTTGACGTACTTGCCCGGCGTGCCCGTGAACTGCTCGGCCACGTGGAACGGCTGCGACAGGAACTTCTGGATCTTCCGGGCCCGGTCGACGATCTGCTTGTCCTCTTCGGACAGCTCGTCCATGCCCAGGATGGCGATGATGTCCTGCAGCTCCTTGTAGCGCTGCAGCACCTCCTGGACCTGGCGGGCGACGGCGTAGTGCTCGTCTCCCACGACCTCGGGAGCGAGGATCCGGCTCATGGAGTCCAGCGGATCGACGGCGGGGTAGATGCCCAGCTCGGCGACCTTCCTGGACAGCACCGTGGTGGCGTCCAGGTGGGCGAAGGCCGTGGCCGGCGCCGGGTCGGTGAGGTCATCGGCGGGCACGTAGATGGCCTGCACCGAGGTGATGGAGCCCTTCTGCGTCGAGGTGATCCGCTCCTGCAGGGTGCCCATCTCCGTCGCCAGGGTCGGCTGGTAGCCGACGGCGCTGGGGATGCGGCCGAGGAGGGCGGAGACCTCGGAGCCGGCCTGGGTGAACCGGAAGATGTTATCGACGAACAGCATCACGTCCTGGTTCTGATCGTCGCGGAAGTACTCGGCGATGGTCAGGGCGGACAGGGCCACCCGGGCGCGAGCGCCGGGGGGCTCGTTCATCTGGCCGTAGATCAGGGAGCACTTGGACTCGGGGCCCTTGATCTTGGGCAGGCCGTCCGCGCCAAAGGCGATGTGGCCGTGCTCGTCCTTTTCGGTCGCGATGACCCCGGACTCCATCATCTCGAACCACAGGTCGTTGCCCTCACGGGTCCGCTCGCCGACGCCGGCGAAGACCGAGTAGCCGCCGTGGGCCAGGCCGACGTTGTTGACCAGCTCCATCAGGAGCACGGTCTTGCCGACGCCTGCGCCGCCGAACAGGCCGATCTTCCCGCCCTTGAGGTAGGGGGCGAGCAGGTCGACCACCTTGATGCCCGTCTCGAACATCTCGACCGCGGTCGACTGCTCCTGGAAGCTGGGCGGATCCCGGTGGATCGGGTGATAGACCTTGGCGTCGATGGGGCCGAGCTCGTCCACAGGTGCGCCCACGACGTTGAGGATGCGCCCCAGCACCGCGTCGCCGACCGGCATGGCGATGGGCTGGCCGGTGCTGCGGGCGTCCTGGCCTCGGGTCAGCCCGTCCGTCGCGTCCATGGCGATGCAGCGGCACGCCTTCTCACCGAGGTGCAGGGCGACCTCGATGATCAGGTTGTCGTCGCTGTCGTTGATGGTCGGGTTGGTCAGCTTGAGCGCCGTGTAGATGGGCGGGAGCTGGCTGGACAGGAACTCGACGTCGACGACGGGGCCGATGACCTGGGTGACCTGACCTACGGATTGGGTGGCGTCCATTTCGTGGTTCCTACAATGCCTCGGCCCCGGCCACGATCTCCAAGAGCTCCTTGGTGATGGCGGCCTGGCGGGCGCGGTTCGCTTCAAGGGTGAGCTGGTCGATCATCTCCGCGGCGTTCTTGCTGGCGCCTTCCATGGCGACCATGCGGGCGGCGTGCGCGGCGGCGATGCTGTCGAGGAAGCAGGTGTTCAGCTGGTTCTCGACGTACTGGGGGACCAGGCCGTCGAGCAGCGTGTCGCGGTCTGGCTCGTAGATGTGCTCGATGCTGCCCGACTCGCTGGCGAAGGCCGCCGTGTCGACGGGGAGCAGCTTGCTCAGCGTCAGCACTTGGCTGCCGGCGCTCTTGAACGCGTTGTACAGCAGGAAGATCCCGTCGATCTCACCGGACATGAAGTCGTCGACGAGGGCTTCGCCAACGGCTCGCACGCCCGCCGTCGTCAGCGGCTGCAGGACGTCCTCGAAGTAGTGGCGCACGGTGACGTCGGAGCGGCGCTTGAACGCGTCGTGCCCCTTCTTGCCCGCAAAGGCCATCTGCACCGACGTGAACTGCTCGGCGTCCTTGGCGAGGAACCGGTTGGCCCGCTTGATCACCGAGGAGTTGAAACCGCCGCACAGGCCCCGATCCGACGTGACGCAGAGCACCAGCGCCGTCTTGACCTCGCGCTCCTCGAGCAGCGGGTGCACGTCCGCGCCCACCCGGCTGGCCACCGAACCCAGGACCGCCTCGAGCCTGCGGGCATACGGGCGGGCGGCCAGGATGGCCTCCTGGGCGCGTCGCAGCTTGGCCGCCGACACGAGCTTCATCGCCCGGGTGACCTTCTGGGTGTTCTTGACGGAGGCGATGCGCCGCCGAATGTCCTTCAGCGAGCCCATCCGCTCAGTCCCGGTCCTCGAGGAACTTGTCGGTGAAGGCGTCCAGCGCCTCGTTCATCGCCTTGAGCAAGGCGTCGTTCATCTTGCCCTTGGCGCCCTCCTCGCGGATGCGACGCATGATGTCCGAGTGGTTGTCGCGGAAGTGTTGCAGGCAGGCCTTTTCCCAGGCGACCACGTCCGACACTGCGACGCGGTCCAACTTGCCGCCGGTGCCGGCGTGGATGAGGAGCACCTGATCCTCCACGGCGGAGGGCGCGTACTGGGGCTGCTTGAGCAGCTCGACCAGCCGCTCGCCTCGGGACAGCTGTCGCTGGGTCGCTGCGTCCAGATCGGAGCCGAACTGCGCGAACGCCGCCAGCTCACGGAACTGGGCGAGATCGAGGCGCAGCGTGCCCGCGACCTGCTTCATCGCCTTGGTCTGGGCGTTGCCGCCGACCCGGGAGACGCTGATGCCGACGTTGATCGCGGGGCGGATGCCCGAGGCGAACAGGTCGGTCTCCAGGAAGATCTGGCCGTCGGTGATCGAGATGACGTTGGTCGGGATGTACGCCGAGACGTCGCCGGCCTGGGTCTCGATGATCGGCAGGGAGGTCAGCGAGCCGCCGCCCTCCTTGTCCGACAGCTTGCATCCTCGCTCGAGGAGGCGGCTGTGCAGGTAGAAGACGTCGCCGGGGTAGGCCTCACGGCCCGGCGGGCGGCGCAGGAGCAGGGACAGCTGCCGGTAGGCGACCGCCTGCTTGGACAGGTCGTCGTACACGCAAAGGGCGTGGCCGCCGTTGAACAGGTAGTGCTCGGCCATCGTGGTGCCCGAGTACGGGGCCATGAACTGCATGGGGGCCGTCTCGGACGCCCCGGCGCAGATCACGGTCGTGTACTCCATGGCGCCCTGCTCCTCGAGCTTGGCGACCAGGGTGGCGACCGTCGACTGCTTCTGGCCGATGGCGATGTAGAAGCACCAGACCTGCGGGTCCGTGCCCTTCTGGTTGATGATCGTGTCGATGGCTACGGCGGTCTTGCCCGTCTGCCGGTCGCCGATGATGAGCTCCCGCTGGCCACGGCCGATGGGGGTCATCGAGTCGATGGCCTTGACGCCCGTCTGCAGCGGCTCGTGGACCGACTTGCGCTTGACGATGCCGGGGGCCTTGATCTCGACCATCCGCCGATGCTCGGTCTCGATGGGGCCCTTGCCGTCGATGGGCTCGCCCAGGGCGTTGACCACGCGGCCCGCCAGGGCGGGGCCGACGGGCACGTCGAGGATGCGCCCAGAGCGCTGGATCCGGTCACCCTCGGCGACCGTGTGGACGTCGCCGAACAGGGCGACGCCCACGTTGCCCTCCTCGAGGTTGAGCACCAGCCCGGACACGCCGGGGCGGTCGGGGAGCTCGAGGAGCTCGCCGGCCATGGCGTTCTCCAGGCCGTGCACGCGTGCGATGCCGTCACCGGCGGACAGCACGGCGCCGGTCTCTGCGACCTCCACGACCTTGTCGTAGTTCTCGATCCGGCTCTTGATGAGCTCGCTGATTTCCTCGACTCGGATGTCCATCGGGCTTCCTTCGTCGGGCCCCGGAGGGCCGCTGATTACCTATGCGTCTGCGCCCTGCGACAGGTCGTTGCGAAGGCGGCGGAGCTGAGACTTGATGCTGCCGTCGTAGATGATCGAGCCGATCTGGGCGACGACGCCGCCGATCAGCTCGTCGTCCACGGCGGTCTCCACAACGATGCGCTTGCCAGTGCGCTGTTCGAACGCGGCCCTGATGTTGTCGACCTGGGCCGGCGACAGCTCGGTGGCGGAGGTCACCTTCGCGCGCACGCGGCCGGCGACCTTGTCGGCCTCGACCCGCACGGCCTCGACGATGTCGCCCAGGATCGTGAGCCGGCCCTGCTCGGTCAGCAGGAGCAGGGCGTTCACGCAGGTCGCAGATGCCCCGGCGGCCTTGAGCAGGTCTCGCAGCAGGCCCTGGCGGGCCTCGAGCGGCAGGCCCGGCGTCGTCAGGACGTTGCGCAGCTCGTCGGACTCCTGCAGGGCCTGGTCGAACGAGCGGAGCTCCTCGACGAGCCCGTCGAGGCCCGCCTCGGCTGCACTGCCGAGCTCGAGGAGCGCCCTTGCGTAGCGCTTGGCGACGGCGGCCTGGGCCATCTCAGTTCACCTCCGCGCCGGAGTCCATCTCGCGGACCCGCCCGAGGAAGTCGTCGACGAGCACCTTCTGCTCGCCGGCGCCCACGTCCCCACGCAGGCGCTCGGTGGCCTGATCCAACGCCCGGTCGAGGACCTCGCCGCGCAGCTCGAGCTGCACGCGGCGGACGTCGCGGTCGATGGTGCGTTTGGCGTCCTCACGCAGGCGCTCGGCCTGCGCCTGGCCCTCTTCGATGAGCCGCTCCTTCTCCGCCTCTCCCTCGGCGGAGAACTGCTCGAGGAGCTGCTTGCGCTCCCCGTCGAGGCCGTCGAGCCTGCCTGCGTAGTCGTCGAGCATGCCCTGGGCCTCCTCGCGCAGGCGCTTGGCCTCCGCGAGCTCCCGGGTCACCTCGCCCTGGCGACGCTTGAGGAACTCGCCGGTGCTCGCCTTGCCCATCCGCACGAACAGGAACAGCAGGATGCCCAGGTTGATGGCGGCGAACAGCACGCCCGTGAGGAACTCGCCAACCGTCTTGGGAGGCCCGCCGCCGGCCCACGCGTCGGCGGCGTACCCCACCACGAGGGCGATGACGGCGGCCTTCCCGATGAGGCGGGCGACGATCTGGCGAGCGAGGCTGTCGGCGGCGGCGGTCACGCCCTTGCGCGCCTCGCCGGACGCCTCCTCGAGGTCCTTGCGGCTGGCCTCTAGGAGCTCGTTGGACTCCGCGCGGGCGGCGTCCACCAGCTCCTGGCGTCGGTCCGCTCCCTCGTCGCGCAGCTTCTTGCGCCCCTCAGAGGCCTCGGCGCGGGCCTCCTTCATGCGCTTGTCGAACTCGGCGATCTTGCCCTCGGCATCGCCTCGCACCTGATCCGCCTCCTCCCGGGCGCCGCTGGTCCGCTGCTCGCGCAGGGTCACGGCCTCGAGGGTCGGTTTGAAGAGGAGCTTGTTGAGGATCGCCATCAGGAGCAGGAACAGCCCCAGCTGGACGAGCAAGGAGCCGTCCAGCGAGAGCAGGCTCATGGCCTGAATCGGCCCGTGCAGGGCAGTGTCCACAGAGATGTAGGTGGGCTCGATCGGCATGTCGTCAACCGCAGGGGGCCACGTTTTGCGGGGGGCGCCACCTACCATCTTCATGACAAGGGGTCAAAGCCCGCCCCGCCGGGCTTAGGTCCCCGACACGATCCGCCGATTCCCCTTCTTGGAGATGGCAACAGACTCAAGAGACGGACGGAGCGAAGGCGGCCTGGGCGGGTTCCTGCGTCGGCACCTTGGCCTCGACGGTGGCGACCGGCGCGCGCGCCAGGAGCTTCAGCGGCAGCTGGAGATCAGCGAGTCCCGATATCGGACGCTGTTCGAGAGCGCGACCGACGTGCTCATCGGCATGGACGTCGACGGACGCATCACCTTCGCCTCGCCCTCTGCCCAGACCCTCTTCCATCGCCCGGCGGACGAGCTGGTGGGGACGGCGCTGACCAGCCTGCTGCATGCCAACGACGCGGTGCTGTTCGAGCAGTGGGTGGACAACCTGTCGAGCCGCGTCGGGCGCGCCCCCAAGTTCCGAATCACCGACGTCGACGGCAGGACCCAGCACGTCGAGTGCACGGCGCGGGCCCTGCCTGCCGGTGGAGGTCTCGGCGTGGCCATGCTGTCCCTGCGCGACGTCACCGAGCGGCAGGCGCTCCAGCGGCGGCTGCGGGAGGCCGAGCGGCTGGCTTCGGTCGGAACGCTGGCCGCCGGCGTTGCGCACGAGTGCAACAACCCGCTGACCTACGTGCTGGGCAACCTCGACCTCGTCAAGCGGCGGCTGAAGATGCTGGCCGCCGAGGGGGTCGAGGTGGCCGACATGCTGCCCGCGGCCAGGGAGGCCATCGACGGCGCGCTGCGGGTTCAGCGGATCGTCGGCGATCTCAAGGCGTTTGCGGGCGCCGACGACGACCTGCTCCGCCCGCTGGACCTGCGCGATGTGCTGCGCTCCGCCTGCAAGCTCGCAGCGAACCAGCTCCGGTCCAGGGCCCGGGTCCGGGCGAGGCTGGAGGAGGTCTCGGCGGTGCGCGCCAACGAGGGCCGCCTGGTCCAGGTGTTCGTCAACCTGATGGTCAACGCCGCCAACGCCCTGCCCGAGGGGCGGGCCGGCGAGCACGAGGTGCGCGTCGACCTGTCCGCGGGCGACCAGGGTAGCCCGACGGTGATCGTCAGCGACAACGGCTGCGGCATGACGCCCGAGGTGCTCGAGCGGATCTTCGAGCCCTTCTTCACGACCCGACGGGGTCGAGGGGGCACCGGCCTGGGCATGTCGATCTGCCACGGCATCGTCACCGGCCTCGGCGGCGACATTCACGTCGACAGCGAGGTCGGCAAGGGCACTCGGGTGCAGATCCGCCTGCCCGCCTGCAAGGAGCCGGCAGCCTCGGCGGGTCGGAGCCGCTCGGTCATCTCCCGCGGGCTGATGATCCGGGGGAAGGCCCGGGTCCTGGTGGTCGACGACGAGGCCTACATCTGCGCCCTCTTCCGCCGCACGCTGGCCGGCCGGCCGGGCACGGACCGCAAGGGCCACGAGGTCGTCACCGCCAGCGGTGGCCGCGAAGCGCTGGACCTCCTCGAGGCTGGCCGCACCTTCGACTTCGTCTTCTGCGACCTGGTGATGCCCGAGGTGACGGGCATGGATCTGTACCGAACCCTCATCGAGCGCCACGACGCCCACGCCGACCGCATGATCGTGATGACCGGAGGGGCGTTTACGCCCGACGCGCGGGCGTTCCTCGACCAGGTCGACCTGCCGGTGCTGGAGAAGCCTTTTCGCCCGCGGGAGGTGCGAGAGCTCATCGGCGCGCTGACCGACGATCCCTCCGACTTGGACGCCTTCTCGGAGCTGGACACCGCCGCCTAGGCGTACGGGATCCGGTTGGGGACCCGCGGATCGCAGACTCCGATCGGATCGATGGGCCGTAGCGGGGCGTGGATCCCGTCGGCGTCGGCGGCTTCGGCCTGATGCAGCCGCTCCAGGAAGTCGGCCATGGGTGTCGACGATTCGCCGATCGCAAACCTGGGCAGCGTGCCGCGCTCGACCAGCAGCACCTCGTGGCCCAGTCGTGCGGCGATGAGGGCGATGAGGCTGCCCCCAAACCCTGCGCCGACCACGGCGACGCGCCCCGGACGGGTCACGCCTCGGCGGGCTCGGTGGTCTGCGTCTTGTTCATGCGGTCGAGGGCGGCCAGCCGATCGGCCGGCCCCTGCAGGTCCCACAGGTCGACGAACACGCGACCGGCGCCTCGGCCCAGCCCGTGCTCGAACGCGGCCTCCACGGTCTCCAACGCCGGCGGGTCGGGGCCACGGGTGGCGATGAGCACGCAGCACTCCGCGCCGGCCTCCTGGGCGAAGTCGATGGAGCGTCTGGCCCAGACAAGACCCTGCTCCTCGTCGTGGCCCGGCGGGCGGACGAGGATGAACGCGCGCACCGGGATCCCCCAGCCCTTGAGCAGGCCGGCGGCCCGGGCGAAGTCCTCCGGGGTCATCGCCTTGTTCAGCGTCGCAAGGGTGTCCGGGTCCGCGGTCTCCAGGCCCATGGCGACGTGCAGCCCGCCCCCCAGGGAGTCGTTGAACTGGGGCGCCCGGCCGTCCACCAGCTTGGGGTGGGTCTCGACGGTCACCGTCCTGCGACCCCGCAGCGCGGCGGCGATGCGGGCCATGTCGCCCGGGGGGATCGCCCGGTGATCCCAGAAGTTGCCGCTGTTGTAGAGCTTGATGTGCGGGTGCGTGGCGGTGGGGTGCGCTTGGGTGACCCGCTCGACCTGGCCCGCGACGGCGCCGCGGGGCGTGCGGCCCTCCAGCGTGTTCCTCCACAGGTCGCAGAAGCTGCACAGGAATGGGCACTCGCTGTTGGTCAGGAAGGCCACGACGTGACGCTCGAGCTCACCGGCGGCGGTGCGCTCCATCTCGACCAGCACTTTCCAGGCCCGCCCGGGATCGACGGGGTTCTTGTCGGCCTTCGGCCGCGGAGGCGCGGTCAGGGTCCGAACACCTCCGCGAAGGCCCTCCGGTAAGGTGTCTCGGCGTCCGGCAGGCGTTGGGTCGTCAGCTCCCGCGGCGCCGCCCCATGCTGGAAGCGGCGCTTGTCGAAGATGGGCATCTCGACGCCGGTGACCTGACGGACCCCGGCGGCGACTACCAGGCCCTTCAAGGCGTACAGCGCCTCGTGGGACCAATCGGTGAGCTCGATGAACGGGATGCCCTCGGCCACGTCCACGAGCGCCGGGAGCATGTACGGCGAGAAGCCGACGAAGCCGAGCTCGCGCGCCGGGGCGAAGCCGCGCGTCGCGCCGCGGGACAGCCCCCCCGAGTACGTCTGGGAGTGCTTGATGGCGTGCACCCCCCAGCCCTCCTGGTAGAGCAGGGAGTTGGACAGCACCGACACGATGGTCAGCTCCGGGTTGTCCTCGATGGGGTAGTCCTTGAGGTTCTCATCGCCCCCGTCGCCATCGATGACGTAGCGCCAGTCCGGGTAGGCCCGCCGGATGCCCTTGAGCAGCGCCAGGGCCATGGCGGCGGACTGCACGTCCAGCGGCTTGTAGTCCTCGACCACCCGGACCGCCTCTTCGAGATCCAGATCGCCGGGGGCCGCCTCGATGGGCTCGAGGAACACCTCCATGCCCGTGCGCTCGAGGAAGTCGCGGGCCTGCGCCAGGTCGTCGCCGCCGCCGGCCGACAGCGTGAACGCCTTGAGGCGGGCGGGGGACTCCCCGAGGTCCAACAGCGCCTGGTGCAACGTGAGCAGGACCGAGCCGCTGTCGATGCCGCCGCTGAACGCCACGCCGACGGGCGCGCCGTCCGGCACGGTGCGGATCCATGCGGTCAGGGCGGTGTGCAGCGCGCCGATGTAGGCCCGTCCGATGGCGTCGATGTCCGCGGGCAGTCGGTCTCGCGCCGGCGTGAGGAACCGGGTGTGCGTGGGGCTCGGATCGGGGCAGCCGACCAGCTGAATCTCCGTGACGTGATGCGCAGGCACCATCCGGGTGTACGAGGGGTGGAACTGGTCGCCGTACCCGTGCTCCTCCAGCCAGGTCCGGATGTCCGCGATCCGGTGGGCGACGATGAGCGCCGGGCCGGCCGTGCGCTTGACGATGAAGGTCCTCATGGGGACGGACAGCGACCGCGCGAGTCGGATGCGCACGCCCGCGCGGCCGACGAGGGCGAAGCAGCCGTCGAGCGCCCCCACCCCCTCGGCGTCCCCCGCCGCCACGCGCCCCCTCGCCTCATCGATCGAGCAGTTGAACAGCACGTTGCTGCCGGGATCCGTGAGGTCGAACACCTCATGGAGCTGGTGAGTGGACATGCGCGCCTCCGGTGAACGCCCCTTCGTAACACGGCCTCCCGCGCAGGTGTTCCAGGGTCCGGTTTGACCCCCCCCCTGCTCGCGTCTCTATTTTGCCGCCCCTTCCGGTGCCCTGCGGTGCCCACAGCTCAAGATCATGGAGTTCAAGATGCGTACGTTCAGTTTGACGGCATTGGTGTTCGTGGGCGCGCTGGGTCTCGCCCTGGGTTGCGGTACGGAGAGCCGCGGCGGCGGCGGCGGCGGTGGCGGCGGCGGGAACAACGGCGGCGGAAACAACGGCGGCGGAAACAACGGCGGCGGAAACAACGGCGGCGACAACGGCGGCGGCAATGACGGCGGCACGCCCACCGGTGGCACCACCGAGTGTGGGCCCGAGGGCGGCTCGGTGACCTGCCAGGCCGGTCAGTACTGTGAGGATCCCCGCTTCGCCGAGTGCCAGAACGGCTGCCTCGCGAACAGCAACTGCCTGTCCAACCAGACCTGCGACCTGGACGATGGCAGCCCCGGGACCTGCAAGAACAACGAGGCCAACCCCGACGTCGGTGGCGGCGGCGCCAACAAGGAGGCCGTGTGCGCCAAGCTGAAGTGAAGGCCTGCGATCCGGGCAACTTCACCCAGGCCTTCTGCGACCAGTTCTACGCCGGGACCAACGACACGTGCCACGCGGCCGTGGCCGCGGCCAACTGCGGCGACGCCATGCAGGTCATGGAGAACAGCTGCGGCGGCGGCGGTGGCGACGACGACGGAGGCGGCGATGGCGGAGGCGGCGACTGCCCGGACAAGATGGGCGAGCCCTGCAGCCTCGGCACCTGCTTCGGCGGGCTGACTTGCGGCGATCGCGGCAACGGCAACGACATCTGCAGCAAGCAGTGCGAGCTCGGCGATTGCGACAAGTACGCCGGCTGCGGTGGCATCGACGACTGGTTGTGCGACACGCAGCAGGGCGTCTGCCTCCCGTTCTAGAACGCCGATCGGTTTGGGGCCCGCCGATAGACTGCGCATCCGCCCGGACGCCCATGAAGGAACAGCTGCTCCCGGGCGCAAGGTTTGACAGCCGCTGGGCCCCTTCCTAGGTTCCTCCGCCGCTCAGACCACAAGGGGTCACGGACCATGATCGAGGTCGAACGCCTCACCAAGCTCTACGGTGAAACCAAAGCTCTCGACGGTGTCTCCTTCGAGGTGCCCCGAGGCCAGATCGTCGGCTTCCTCGGCCCCAACGGCGCCGGGAAGACCACCTGCATGAAGGTCCTCACGGGCTACATCTCGCCCACCGACGGCACGGCCCGCATGGCCGGTCACGACGTGGTCGACGACTCGCTGGCCGCCCGGGCCAAGGTCGGGTACCTGCCCGAGGACACGCCGCTGTACCTCGACATGGACGTGGTCAGCTATCTGCGCTTCTGCGCCGATCTGCGCGGCATCGGCGGCGCCGACCAGGACGCACGCCTGCGCGAAGCCATCCAGACCTGCGGCCTGCGCAAACGGGCCGGCGACATCATCGGGACTTTGTCCAAGGGCTTCCGCCAGCGCGTCGGCCTTGCCCAGGCGCTGCTGCACACGCCCGAGATCCTGATCATGGATGAGCCCACCGACGGCCTCGACCCCAACCAGGTCGTGGAGATCCGCAAGCTCATCCGCCGGATCGGCAAGGACCGGACGGTCATGTTGTCCACCCACCACCTCGTCGAGGTCTCGGCGGTGTGCGATCGCGTGCTCATCGTTCACGAGGGCCGGATCGTCGTGGACAAGATGATGGAGGAGCTTCGGGGCAACCTCACCCGCGTCGAGGTCAAGCCCAACGGCCACGAGCGCGACTCCTACGCCTCGCTGCTCGCCGGCATCCCGCACGTCTCGGACGTGCGCACGGCCTCGGGCGGAGACGCAGGGGACGACCTGGTCTTCGATGTCGACGCAGACGGTGACTCGGACATCCGCGAGGAGGTCTTCAAGCTCGCTGTCGACAACGACTGGGTCCTGCGGGAGCTGTATCACATTCCCGAGCAGCTCGAGGACGTCTTCCGCAAGGTCACGACGGCGGATTAAGGAGCAGACGACATGGACCTCGCCAAGGCGTACGCCATCTTCCGCCGAGACTTCGGCACCTACTTCAACTCCCCCATCGCCTACGTCGTCGTAGCGGTCTACCTGGTGGTCAGCGGAGGCCTGTTCTGGCCTGCGTTCTTCGACCCCCAAGGGCTCGGCGAGGCCTCGCTGCGGCCGTTCTTCGCGATGGCGCCGTTCTTCTTCGCGGTGTTCGCCCCGGCCATCACCATGCGGTTGCTCGCAGAGGAGAAGCGCTCCGGCACGATCCAGCTCCTCGCGACGCTTCCCGTGCGTGACCTGGAGGTGGTGCTCGGCAAGTTCATGGCGGCGATGGGCCTCATCGGCACCGCCTTGCTGCTTACCCTGCCGTGGGCCCTGACCATCGAGTCCGTCGGCGACCCCGACTGGGGCCCCATCTGGGGCGGCTACCTCGGCCTGATGCTCATGTGCGGCGCGTACGTGGCTATCGGCATGCTCGCCTCGGCGGTGACCGAGAACCAGATCGTCGCCTTCATCGTCGGCTTCGTGATCTGCTTCGGCTTCTTCCTGATGGGCAAGGTCGTCGAGCTCGTGCCCGACGCCCTGGTGCCTATTGTCGAGATGATCTCGTTCGATCACCACTTCCAGAACATCGCCCGGGGCGTCGTCGACTCCCGGAACGTCATCTACTACCTGTCCGTGATGGCCTTGTGCCTCGCCGGCGCCATGCAGGCGCTCGAGCGGCGCAAGTGGGCCACGGCGTAGGCGGAGGGACGAGCCATGAGCAAAGCACGCAAGCGCAAGTCCGCCGCATCGGCCGCCGTCTTCCTGGCCTCCCTGGCCGGCGCGCTGATCCTCCTCAACCTCATCAGCGTCAAGCGGTTCGCCCGCGCCGACCTGACCGAGGATGGCCTGTACACGCTGTCCGACGCCTCCAAGCGGATCGTCAAGGAGTTGGACCGCCCCTTGGTGATCAAGGCGTACTTCAGCCCCGATCTGCAGGCCCCGTTCCACACCTTCGAGCAGCGCGTGCGCGACCTGCTCGAGGAGTACCGGGCCTACTCCGACGGCAAGCTCACCTACGAGGTGAAGAACCCGGACGAGGGCGAGGAGGACAAGGACGAGGCGGCCGGGTTCGGCATCAACCCCGTGCAGATCACCCACCGGGGCGCCACCCGCGCCGAGGTCCGCAAGGTCTATATGGGCGTCGCGTTCGTGCACCAGGACAAGCAGGAGGTGCTTGAGCGCCTGCAGCCGGGCCAGAACCTCGAGTACGAGTTCACCCAGGCCATCAAGCGGGTCACCTCGGGCGAGGGCAAGAAGACCCTGGGCTTCCTGGGCGGCCACGGCGAGCTGATCGACATGGACGGCGTCGAGCGGGCGTTCGGCCAGATCTTCGGCGAGCTGTATGAGGTGAAGAAGGTCAACGTCGAGGACGGCAAGCCGGTCCCCGAGGAGGTGGACGCCCTGCTGATCATCAACCCGCAGCAGATGGTCGGTGAGCGCACCAAGTACGAGATTGACCAGTTCCTGATGCGGGGCGGCGCGGTCGGCTTCTTCATCGCCGCCCACGCCCAGGATCGCCGCTTCCCCATCGGCCGCTCACAGCCCGTCATCACCGGCCTGGAGGGGCTGCTTGCCGGCTACGGCGTGCAGATGAAGCGCGACGTCATCCTCGACCGCACCAACAACACGCAGATGCTCCTGCCGACGCCCCAGGGCCTGGTGATCGCCAACAACCCGCTGGCGTTCGTGACCCGCGACGTCAACAAGGAGCACATCATCACCAAGGATCTGGGTGGCCTGTCCCTGCCGTTTTCGAGCCCGCTCACCGTCAAGGACGAGCTCAAGGGCCAGGAGGGCGCCCAGGTCGACGTGCTGGTCCGCACCGAGCCCGAGGCCACGTCACGGGCCACGCTGACCGACACCAACCCCGACCAGCTGTTCAAGGACACCACGGGCGAGACGACGGGGCCGTTCGAGGTGGCCGTGGCGGTCGTGGCCGAGTTCAAGAGCGGCTTCACCGGCAAGCCCATCCCGGCGCCCGCCGGCCAGCCCGCCCCGGACACCGGCGACCGTGAGCGCGTCGAGGCGAGCCCGGCCGGCGGCGACATGAGCCGACTGTTCGTGATGGGCAACGGCGAGTTCCTGGTGCACCAGGGCCGGCTGCAGCGCTCGTCGGTGCTGTTCCTGCAGAACCTGGTGGACTGGCTCGTGGCGGACGACGACCTCATCGGCATCCGCTCCAAGGGCGGGCCCCGTATGCTCGAGACCGTCGAGCCGGGCAAGCGGACCCTGCTGACGTACGCCAACGTCGTGGGCATCCCGCTGCTGTTCGCATTGTTCGGTGTGCTGCGCTGGGCGTACCGCCGCAGGCGCAAAGTCGATCTGTGGGGTGACGCATGAACAAGAGAGCCCTGGTCACGTTGGTCATCTTCGGCGCCCTCGGGGTGCTGTACGTCCTGTCCGAGCAGAGCACCAAGGGCGGCGGCGACGCAGTCCCCACCTGGCAGATCCCCGCGCTCAAGGCCTCGGCCGACCGCGTGGAGATCGTCCGCGAGGGCCAGACCCTCGTGCTCGAAAAGGCCGGCGACGCCTGGAAGATCGCCGGCGCCAAGAGCTACCCGGCGGCGAAGACCCACGTCGACGGCTTCCTCGACCTGTTCGAGGAGGCGGTGGGCGTCGACCTCAAGGTGCCTGTCACCGAGGAGGAGCTGGCGCGCTATGAGCTGTCGGGCGAAAAGGCGATCACCGTCAAGGTCGACGGCGGTGGCAAGACCCTCGCCTCGTTCGTGGTCGGCAAGACCGTGAGCAAGCGCACATTCGTCAAGCCGGCCGACGAGGTCGTGGTCTATCGGGCGAAGGCGTCCATCCGCTTCAAGGTCGACAAGAAGCCGACGGACTGGCGGGAGAAGAAGATCTTCACCATCGACCGGGACGACGTTGCGTCGATGACGCTGCACCACCCGGCTGCGGTGGCCGGCGTCGGCGGGCCGATCACCCTGGAGCGGGACTCCGCGGCCAAGGACGGCGGACAGACCGAGTGGAAGGACACCTGGCGCATCACCTCCCCGGTCCAGGAGGCCGCCGACAAGTCCACGGCCTCCTCGCTGCTGGGCAGCGTGATCAACGTGCGCGCGGCGGACTTCGCCGACGACGTCGCGGTCGCCGACGGCGGGTTCAGCCCCGGGTCGTTCAAGGTCACGCTCAAGATGAAGGCCGGCAAGGGCGATCCCCAGACCCTGGTGTTCGGCGGCGCGGTGGGCGAGGGGCGCTACGACGACAAGTACGTCGAGGACCTGTTCGCCAGGCGCGAGGGCTCGGACACCGTCTACATCGTCCGCAAGTACACGAAGAACAACACGGCCAAGACCCTCGAGGAGCTGCGCAACAAGGAGGTCTTCGCGAACCTCAAGCGCGAGGAGATCACTGGCCTCAACCTCGAGCAGGGCGGCTCGACGGTGACCTTCGCCAAGGAGGGGGAGGCCTGGAAGGCCACCGCCCCTGCCGACCTGGCGGACAAGCTCGATGAGTCCCCCCTGAACTCCCTGCTGTCGAGCCTGGCCAACCTCCGGGCCGCCCGCGTGCTCAACCAGGTCGACGACGTCACCGGCGGCTTCGCCCCCGCCACCCGCAAGGTCCGGGTCACCGTCACCACCGCCGACAAGCGCCAGATCGTCCTGGTGGTCGGCGGCCTCGTCGACGAGGCCAAGAAGGAGTGGTTCGCCCGCCTGGAGGGCACGCCGTCGCCGGTCTGGGTCCTGCGCGACTACGTGGTACGCCAGATGGCCAAGGACGCAGCGGGGTTCAAGAAGAAGGAA